>JACCDW010227148.1_pt1 | contig 32181 bp, 39 predicted proteins | sample 7449781 | NCBI WGS metagenome assembly JACCDW01 (sample SAMN15323449, study PRJNA562643) | freshwater metagenome | isolation source: river surface water | place: USA:Blue River Watershed | collected 2017-08-18
CGCCAACGATGTCAAAAGTGGCAGTACGGGCTTCGTCGTAGGGATAAGTAGTTGGAGCAATCCAACAAACGTCCTATACACAAAGGTGTCTGTGTTTGGTGTTCCAATATTCAGATGCTGGAGTGTACAACAAGATCATATATGATATTTCCGGAAGAAATTACTTCCATAGCAGTCTTATTATGGAAATACATCGATAAAGTATTGTAGTTATTCCAATTTTCTTCGCGGTTGATAAAACTGTATTCTTCTGGAATAGTGGAGCTGTCATAATGCAAGATACGCATCTTTTTTGGATTATACAATCTTGAAAACTGTAGTATATCATTTAGATTGTTTTTGTTTGTAGATGCATAGACATCTACTTCTACTCCCGGTGTTGTCAAGAATGAATTTGAGAAGGATTCGAAATTTTGTTGGTATGTTCGAATAGTCCCACTATAAAATACAGCAACTTTCATCTTGCTTTTGGCCATCATTATTTTCATGCACTAGTTGTGCCTATACACCACGTTCAGGTCAACGAGTAACTTGTGCTAAGAACCTGTCACCAAATACCTCGGGTTCTATGATATCAATAGAACGCCATTTTACTTCTATATTTCGAACATTTTGATACGAATACAGTGGCCACAAGTATATGGCACCAACACCAGCCCATACACTTGCAGCACCTTTATCGGTAAATAGCATTGGTCTTTCTTTACCCGAATATGTCGTCACTTTAGCATCAGAAAGTTGGATTGTTTTGCGAGTGAAGCCATATGCCGATGAAGTATAAATATAAACGATCATTGCTATAGTAAATCCTTGTAAATCCTTTTAATGCAACAATTGATCATGAAAATTTTTTATGACCCCCCCCTCTTCTATAAATAACCAATATTCCATCATTTACATACATAATCAATATATTCCGTTTTATTTTAGTACTTTTTTTGTCGAACTCATAAATCAAAGTATTTGTATGTTAATGGAAGTATATGTATGATAATAAAAGTGGTCTAAAAGTATATAAGAACATGTTCATTTATTTCTAAATGCGGCATAAACGAGATGATTACGTTTGTCCCCGATGTGGATATACAACGAATCATAAATATAGCATGAAATTTCATCTTTATAATCTGAAAAAACCATGTCCTGCATCGAGAAATGATATTGAATTAGACGATAATATAAAAGAGTATATTATTGATAATCGCATCTACCATGTTCCGAAGCCACAACAAACTCCTACGACAATCAATAATAACATCAATCAAGTGATCAATAATATAAACACTCTTAACAACTTCATTGGTAAGATCGATCCTATCGAAAAACTAACCCAATATACCAATTATAAACAGATCGAAGTTCATGGAATCGAAGATAGCATGGAAGATAGATATAGTAGCAAAGTTCGTCGTCTGGATAATGATGCATACAAATATGGATTCGAACTCAACTTCAATGATCTTCTAGAAACCATTGATGAAGTCAGTAAAGTAAGATCTGAAGAAGATTTCAATATTCTGTATTGCGCTCGACTAAATAAATTGAAGATATACGACGGAGAATGGAATGAGCTGCTTGTGATTCCAGGAATCAAGCGTTTGATTGAGCTTATTCAAAACTATTATTGGAACTCTTACGAATGCTATTTACTACGCAAAATTCACAATTCGCCATCTTCTTTAGATGTTGTAAAGAGCAAAGAACTCCTCGATGAGTACTTCAAGTTTATATGATGTTTTGACGTCCTACCATTCTTGAAAAATAGAGATGATAGCGAAATTCTTCGTTCAGATGATGATAGCGAAGAACCACAATACACAATTGATGAAAACTATGGAGAGAGGTATATCAAAATACGCGATCAATTGACCAGAAGTGAGATTAATCGAGTACAAAAGAGTGTTCTGGATATCGTAAAACAGAATACTAAACGGAATATTGATGAACTCAATAAAAAAGTAATGGAGCTATTTCAGATTGACGAGAAATTCAAACAACAAATCATAACTAATTCATGTTGTGTTTCCTCACAATAATTCACTCAATTAGCGTGACAAATGGATAATGTCGTTTATTGTAGAAGTCGGTTCGTTATAGATGTTGCCAAGAATTTCAAAAAGCCTGAAAATATCGACCGGGTTCCACCACAGATTTTGTGGGACCGATTCCTTTTGAACTTCCCCAGCAGACACTTCTGTTACGCTGTGCAAGAGATTAGAAATAGTAGACATGTTTAATGCGTGATTCTGTTTGAAGATATATACATCTATTTGGGTCAATCAATTTTTTTTCATTAGCATATGCTCAGTCTATTGTTGAGTATACAAACGTGGCAACACAGCTGGTAGTAATAGTTCTTTGTTCATGACTTCAAAGAATTGTTGATCTCTTTCTCGTTTTGCTACAAGTTGTTCCAGTGTTTTTTCCGGAGGAAGATTTGATGTGTCTAGATCCTCTTTAGAATGAGCTTCTTTATAATCGGATAGACACAATTTTTTGATCATCTTTGTATAGTTTGCAAGTGGATCAGTTTGGGAATAAGAGTAGAAATCTGACTTGGTACAAGATGGATTTATAAATTCACTATATTTGATAATTGCCGTAGAAAAAGGCTTCGACGGAGGTTGACTTTCCATTGGATCATATGTTGGTTTAGGTAGTGTGTCAGGAGTAGGTTTAGAAGATACTGTATACTCAGATGCATCCATATAGTCGCCATATCCGCTTGCATAAGCTGCTTTGAAACCATTTTTTGAATTTTCAAATTGTTCATGAAATGATCTGAGTTCTAATGCATCTTCCATGATGTCACGGAATGATGGTGGTTGTTCTTCTTGCGATGTGCAAAAGTCTTTGAAGCGTTTTTCAAGATCTTCTACACTAGGATTTTCTTGTTCTTTAGATTGAGTATGAAGGATCTCGTGTTCACAATATTTGTATGCTTTATGAACTATATTCATTTCAGAACCATCTGGATTATTTGTTCGATCTGGATGTACCATCAACGCAAGTTCATAATATTTGCGTTTTAGGTCTTTGATTGTTACTTTTTGAGGATCGAGTCCGAAGAGTTCATATGGGTTGATCATAATGTTGTACTATTTGTTTTATGTTTTTCTATTCAGATCTGGCGCAATTTATATGCTCCATTAAATCATTTGTTTTTTGTGTATATGATATGAGCATTGGGAACTTTGCATTCTGATTTTAAGAATTCTTTGATTTTTTTGGCACCTTTGAGAATATCCTCTTGACCATACGGCCCATGACCTACGTTTAGTTTCACAATAGAGTCATTTTGTATCATTAATAGAACGTAAATCAGCATTATCTTGTTTAATTCTTTAGAATGAGCATTTTGTTTATCCAACGCTTTCTTTAAAGCTGCAGTTTTTTCAACACTGCCTGGATATTTCTCGTCAAAGGTTCTCGTGTCAAACTCCAAAGGCAATGTGTTCTTTTCTACAAGTACTTGGCGACCATTATCAAGAGATAGTTGTATCGTAGGTACTTTGTTTACACCAACGTCAAAAGTAAAATCCGTCAAAGCTGTTTTGATATAAACTGAAACAAACTCATCCTTTACCTGTGCTTTTCGAAAATGCTTGAGAATGACATTTTTAGGGACTTTTGTAATTTCTATGTTGATGTAGTTCTCTTCTGGACCGGTGACATTTTCAAATATATTCAAAAGGTATTTGGCTTTGGGAGCTAAGGCTTCGTATTTAGGAGTTGGGGTTTGGGGACTTTTATCAGTAGACTGTGTCATCTTCCCATGTTGTTTGCATTTCTCACTCTTCATGTCAAATAGTTGACCTTTGGGACATATTTTTGGAAACTTATCATTGACAATGATGTCCTTCAGCAACTCGTACAGTTCTACTTTTGTGGCTGATATTTTTGGCTTCGCACCTAATGCAATCAAAGCATTCATCAAGGCCTCTTTTGTTGTGTTATGTGCTGCCATAATTTATAGTTTATTATCAGAAAATAGTATATTGGTGGTAATACAATATGACAAGTCTATTTCTTTTTAGAAGGGATTTAAGGATTCATGATAACTTGGCGTTTAACTCATGTTGTTCCGAAAGTACAAAAGTAATCCCAGCATTTATTTTTACACCTGAACAGATTGATCCAGCAAAAAACAAGGTATTCAGTCACTCCGCGGTACAATTCATGTGTGAGTCTATAGCAGATCTTCAGCAAGAATTTCAAAAACACCACAAAAAACTTTATGTATTTCATGGAGACAATCTAGAAATTCTACAAGAAATTTTTAAGGTAATACAATTTGAGAATGTATACTTTAACAAAGATCATTCTGTTTATGCAGTAGAACGTGATGCCAAGATCCTTAAATGGTGTGCAGAACGTAACATAGCTGTTCACGGATCGTTTGAAGATTATACCCTATTGCCACTTAAGGAAGGATTGGTTTCCACTGGAAAACCCTATACAATCCTAGCCCAGTTTTACAAACGCTATTTAAAGAATCTAGATATACCAAAACCCATTAAAAAACTCCCAGATATTTCCAAATGCATTGGCCTCCCCCAATCTATACCAACTTTATCTATTCCTCAACTTTCACAGTTTTATGATCACAATCCTCATCTCATTGTGAAAGGGGGTAGGAATGAAGCCCTTAAACGTCTAAAAATTTTACCCTCTCTAAAAACAACCTATGGAACGCATAGAAATTTTCCATATGAACCTCATCAAACTACACGTATGTCAGCCCATCTAAAATTTGGAACGATAAGCATACGACAAATGTATTGGGAATGTGTCAAAGCCTTTGGAACAAAGGATCATCCTCTCATCAGAGAGTTGTTTTTCAGAGAATTTTATATCAAAATATATGCTCTAAACCCCGAACTCCAGAGAACCCAAGCATTCCTGCCCCATGTTGAAGCAAAAACGAGCTATCTAAAACCGGGAAGCGAAGCGTATAGAACAGCATGGACAGCATGGACTACAGGAAATACAGGATTTCCGTTAGTTGATGCAGGAATGCGTCAGTTACTTGAAGAAGGTTTTGTGCACAATCGTGTTAGAATGGTTCAAGGATCGATAGCTACACGTGTTATGGCTCTTGATTGGCGCGATTGTTCAAGGTATTATGCTAGCAAACTTGTTGATATTTGTCCGTTTGTAAACACAGCTTCTTGGCAATGGTGTGCAGGTGTTGGAGTTGATGCCATGTGGTATCGATCTCCATTCAATCCTTTTATTCAGTCAAAGAAGTTTGATGAAGATTGTATTTACATAAAAAAATATGTACCGGAACTGAAAGAAGTTGATCCAAAACATATTCATAAATGGGATGATCCTAAAGTAAGAGCGATGTATCCAAATATAAAATATGGCAACACAAGATGGTACAAAACAAAAAATTGAATGTCTGAAAAGTATTTAAAGACTGAGATGGATTGATTAACGCAACAACTTGAGAATCAACTCAAAAGCTAACAGAATGCCTAGGTGTACCAACATCGGCGGTCAAGTGGCGACGAGGAGGAATAACTTGAGTATTCAAGAGGTTCCGAAGGATGGTGATGAACGTCAACAATACTTTCTGAACAAAGCAGCACAGTTGGCTTTTCGTTCAAACATGAATCACCGTCATGGTTGTGTTATTGTTAATTCTCAGACGAATGAAATTATATCAAGCGGATATAATCGAACTTCTGAGCATCTTTTTCATAGCTTCTCAATGCATGCAGAGATTGATGCGTTGAGGAAGGTCAAGCGGAATATGGATCTTTCCGCGGCTGAAATGTATGTTGTCCGGATAGGTCCGGAAAGTTTGGGAAATCCTCTCAAGCTATCGAAGCCGTGCGAGGGTTGTGCGAAGCAGATCCTAAAAGTCAACTTGGGGCGCGTGTACTACTCTTGGAGCGATATAGAATACGATTCAATCAAGATGAAGAATGGAACGAGGAATAAGTATCGATATGTTTTCGATAGTTCCAGGACAATCACGAGCCAATCAAAGTAAAAATAATGACAAAAAATCCAATTTTGAAAAATGTACGCGTTCTCAGCTTTTTTTCATTCTAATCGTTTGTCAAACAACAAACTAAATATGACAACCCATTATATGGCAGCATCAACTCATCTTCAACAAGTTCATGATTTCATGTTACAACAAAGACTTCCTGACATTGCCTGGTTTAGTATACGCAATCGTACACCGTATATTGCTTGGAGAACATCATTCTTAAACCGCATTGACCATACATTATGTTTATTAAAACACACGTATGCAGATTCAAATATACAATTACCCGATAATGCTGACTTCTTATTAGATGCTGGTGACAACCCTCAATTAAATTCAATAGAACCATATTGCATGTATTCATCTTGGCCTGATAGTCATATCATTGCAATTCCATCCTTTCCTAAATTCCACGAAGGGCATGATTGCACGATAGATCTTGACCTCGATATATTTGCCAAAAAATGCCAGGAAGAATGCAATATTCCTTTTGATGATCGAGAAGATACTATGTTTTGGATTGGCGGCACAACGCCTTATCGAATCGAGACAGTAACAAAAATGGCAAAGGCTTCTAATTGTGATTTTCGATTAGGATATAATCGAGACTCGCTTGTTCCGTTGTTGAAACAGAATAAATATAAATATCTGATGGATTTGCAAGGAATAGGATGGAGTATGCGACTCATGTGGTTGTTTTGGTTGGGAGCTGTTGTTTTTGTTTTAGACCGTGATGCTCATGAGTATTGGTTTAGGGATAACTTTAAACCATGGGTCCATTATGTTCCTGTTTCACATGATGGCGAAGACTTTCAAGAAGTTTACAACAAAATACGAAATATGCCTGATAAGGGAAAACATATTGCTGATGCTTGTAGAGCTCGAGCTCAGCAAGTCTTGACGGAATCTCATGCTCGTTCAAGAATGGCCGATGTAATTAACGGGATTTTTACTCGGTATGGATCCTTGGACAAGTAAATCCATTTAAAGAAATCATTAGTATCGATATCTCATCTCTTTTTTCATTGTAATCAATTGCGCAAAAATTGAATTACTTTTTCTGAAGAACTCATTTACAGTATGAGCAAAGTTTGTAGGATTTGCAACATTGAAAAACCATTTGAGGAGTTCAGCAGAAGAAATGATTATGCAACGGTTGGGTATCGTAATGAATGTAAACCATGTAGAACCAGACAATCTAAATATTTAAATACATTCCGCGGGCATTTTGTACAATTACTCGGCCACGCCAAAGCAAATGCAGCACAACGCTCTGATAGAGGGAGAATTGACGCCGGAGTATTCGAGCTGACAATCGAAGACTTGGAGGACATTTGGAATGAGCAACAAGGTAAATGCTACTATTCTGGTATTCCTTTATCGTATACGTGCAACGACTGGCGTACAAGCCTGGAACGACTAGATAATACTAAAGGCTATATTCGCGAAAATGTTGTATTGTGTTGTTTGGAGTGCAATAATATAGGTCAATGGTCCCATGAGAAGATTCATGAGATGTTAGTTTTAATCGGAGAAGAATCTACTATTACTAGAGATGATTTCAACTTCAAAGCAAAACCTATCAAAAAAAGAGAAAATGTTGAGGCATTTGAAGTTGACAACTGTATTCTCTACAAATGTCATTATTGTGATGAAATGAAAAGTGTTGAGTATTATCCAATAAAATCCTGTAGCCAGTGTCTGAAATGTAAAAATATTTCCAATCGAGAAAACAGAAATAACAATCAGCCTAGAGTGTCAATGTTAAAATTGGTCACCCAAGCAAAGGATCATAGTAAAAAAAGAAATAGTGGTAAATATGTTCGCGAAGGTGACTTTGAAATTGATTATGATTATCTTGTAGATATGTTCGTGGATCAAAAAGGCCTGTGTTATTACAGCGGGCTTCCATTGAAGTTTGGAGATTACAGAGAAACAAATTGGAAATGTTCCGTAGAGAGAAAAGATCCTAAGAAGGATTACACCAAGGATAACGTATGTTTAGTTTGTTTAGAGTTCAATAGTACGGATCCTTCCGTATTAATGAAATATAATAAAGAAGGTAGCTCAGGCTGGAGCAAAGAGAAGTTTCAATACTTTCTGAAGCATGTTAAAGAGACAATTCTAGAGCAATACGAGATTACGATATAAAATCATCGTGGGATGCAACTGAAGTCATGTCTTTAGGAGATTCTGGTTGTCGCACGGGTGTTCTGCAAACAACATGTTCGTGTAGTGGAGTTTCGCATGGCACCGCCAGATCTTCAATAAGGCTTCTGTATTTTGAAGCAGAATGATTGTCATATATTCTCAAGGGGTTATCCTCGTTTTTATTACCAATAATCAGTTTATTCGGAAGAGTTACGAGGTCGCTATGGAGAGGAATGTGAGGAATAATATCATAACAATGTTCGATGCATAGGTGATCAATATGCTGTTCAAAGAACGTGCTAACATTTTTATTGATGCAACGAGGGCTTCCGAACGTAATGCACGACATTTGGTTGTTTTTATTCATATCGGTTGCAATATGATTAAAAAGAATCGCAGCTGCCGACTCTGACGATCCTTTCGAATGTCCTGTGAAAATAACCCGTTTATAATCGTTCATCATAGGTTGAATGATTTTAAGAATGTCTTTGTGAACATGCAAATAGTTTCTCATGTACGCATTATGCATGATATCATGACTTTTTTCGGGTATAGCGGAAGCACTAACCAACAAATCGCGAATATTAGATGCTCCTTTGAAAACAACATACAACGAGTCTTCCTTGGATTGATCAAAAGGAGTAATGAAAACATCAATATTGTTTTTCGATACATAATATGATTTAGGGTTTTTCCACATATAGGTTTTAGGATTCATATATACTTGATTACTGAGAACAACAGCTCTGTATATATCTTTATATTTCATACAAGTAACCAACGGTGATTGAGTCTTTTGTAGCTGCATTTGCATCTGTATATCCTACTTGGTGAATAATTTTTTTGCAAAAATGCCTAACTTGTTCTTCACTACAATTACACATGTTTATCAATTTGCTTATATGCATTACACAAAAATAAATATCAAAGTGTCAGATTACCAGTTTACTTGATGAACATTTTTTTGGCAAAAATAACAGCGATAGCAACGATCGCGCCTTTAATAACAATCTCCGAATATGGGATTTTCTCAAGACTAAAATATCTACCCAGAACAGATGTAATTGGCACAAAATGGATTGCTACAAATATGGCAAAAACAATTGTAGCAAGTTTAAAATCTTCAGTCAATGCTAGCATAACAAGATTCATTACACTGTTGCCCGTATCAATTGCTTGCATGGGTGGTGATGAGGCTGGTGCAACTGCGTTAGCACTGTTCATCAGGCTATTCAGTAATGCTGTTGTAGAAGGATCTAGAGGAGGCATTGATGGAGGAGTGGGTCTGTTTATCATAACCGGTGGTTGTTGAGGAGGCGGCTGAGTATTTGCATTATTTGGCGGAGGAGGCGATGAACCTCCGCCGGTCAATTGATTCAAGACCTCTTGAATGGTTGAGTCATCATCTGCTGGTATAATATCTTGAGGGCTACTAGCTGCAGAACCTTGAGCAGGCAAATGAGACAAAGGTGTGGATTTGGTATTGTTCATATTTTTCTATAAAGGACACTTTATAAATAATGTCTAGACGCGGCTAGTATTCTAATGTTTACATTGTGTAGCTACTGGAGTATATTTAAAGCAATCTTCATCGATCTTGTAGTAGAATTTTTTGATATCGCTTTTATTAGGTGCCGTAACGACAAAACAATCATCGCCCTTGCAAGCTTGTCTAAATAACGCAGCCAATCCGAATCCTAAAATAAGACTGATAATAATTTGACCAGTTCGGTTGTTTAAAAAATCCGTGATCATTTGACACTTGATGAGAAAAAAAGAAGAATATATACATAATCATTCAACAGGTTGTGGTTTTATTAAATTCCTATCTCTAGGACATTCAACCTTGGATGCTTCATATTTAAAACAGGTTTCATCGTCACCCCGATAAACAACCTTTCCGGCGTTTTGTGGTGAGGGAAATTTGACGATGATCTCTTGTTTAGGCTTAGTAACGTAACAAAATAAAAGTCCCAATGCAAATGCGATCATAAAATAAAGAGGATGAATTTTTAACATGACCTTGTACTTACTTATACATATGCAAATTTTTTGCTGGCTTGATTAAAGAGAGGATCATTATCGAGAGGATCAAAGTCATTGGGCGACTCTTGATTTGAAGGCGGTGATGGTTCTTCGTTTGAAGGCGTTGACGGTTCTTCAGATGAAGATTGTTCGTCTGTATCATCCTCTTCATTATACGAATCTGACCATAGATCTTCTTCGTCAAATTGGTAATTATTGTAAAAGTTATTTACAAACCACGATTCGTCATCATTAGTGCAATACATAGATTCACGTTGCTCTTTCCAATAATCTCTCAAAATATGAGTAATGGGAACATATTCCTCTTCATCGTCATCCTCAATAAACCTTAGGTTCTTTTGAGGAGGACGCAAAACACTGAAGGGGATGAAGGGCCCGCGCTCATCGTCATCATAGAGAGAAGCCATTGTTCATATTATGTTTTATACTTGTCTATATAGTATACATTATCTTTAAGTGCATTTCAATTTTTTTTGGAAACTGAAAAGATGTTGTCGCAAAGATCCTCTTTTTTCATTGTTTTGTATTTCGATGGCATCAATGATTTGATATCTGGGTTTTCATCAATCGTTTTAAGGATATTCTCTTTCGACATGTAATATGGCTGAGATCGTTTAGATGACTGGCATTCTTCAACAGTCTTGAATTTAAACTTTTTCAGGATATCTTTGTTTATTTGTATGAGTTCCTTTACTTCATCCTGTTTCAAAACATCTTTTCCTACACCCTTTTTAATCACACGCTTGTTTTTTGTAGGTTTCTTTGGAGAAGGTAATTTCGTAAGGCTGTCTTTTTTCTCAAGCAATACATAGTTCTTTCCTGTTTTTCGTATTGTTTCATTCATTTCAAGTATATCTTTATCGATAGCAGAAATACGTGATCTTAAAGCTTCGTATTCTTTGGAGTTTACTATCCCTCCCTTTATCAGAGTTTGTGTCATATCATATAGTTGAAAATCAAGTGATCGTTTCAATTTAATTAGTTCTTGTAATTTCGGAGTAGCTTCAGAAGTTCGTATTTCAGCTAACCGAAGAGTGAATGGGTCTGTCATTTGAATTGTACATAGATGTAATTTCAATCAAAAATCATATCAATTATGCAAAACAAATAAAAACTTAGAACGGCTATAACAACTACACACACTCCAAATGAAAACATTGTTTTATCCTCACCAATACCAAATTGTTTAATATTTCGATCTTTGTCAAACATAACACTTGGTTTTATTAGAACCAAGAGACACGAGAGTAGAATAAAAAACAAGGTACTATAAATTATACGCTTCATTCTTTATTCTCACAAAGCATTTTATTTTTGTGATTTGAATGTTGTTCAAGCATAATCATAATCGGGCTCTTGAAATTGTATAATTCTGCATTTTTTCCTTTGGACACTGTAAGTATGACTACCAGACGGGGTATATTGTTTTTGTTACTCATTTTCATAATTATCATGGCTATTGCGCCGGGTGTGCACATTAACCAAATTGATAAATTTGATTCTCCATTACTTGTTTACAAAACTGATCTCATTCCGGATACCATCTATATTACCGAGAGCTTTGAAAAACTAAATGATATTCGATGGTTAAAACGTGGCGAAGGAAGCAAAAGTAATACGCTATATGTTGAGGATGTCTTTTCTTATAATGATGCAGATGGTAAAGAAGCTTTGTGTATTATAAACGACCAATGCGTATTTCATATTACCAAGTCAAAATCTAGCAAACCAGAAACATTGCTAGATGTTGTTAAGAAACGTGGAAGTTTTTGGTGTCCTTCAAAATCCTCAGAAGAATTGTTGAGAATACTAGTTGTAGCTTCAGGAGGTGATGCAAATCAAGTAATGTTTGATAAAGACAAGGCAAATGCTTATGCAATTGTACACTTTGAACCATTACACAATGCCAGATCAAGTTCCGATATAATTGATGTCATAGACTATAGCACAGCTCTAGATATTCACAAACTCAAACTGTTTATCCCATATGCGTTGCTCGAGAATATTGACATGTCATTGTATTATAATAATCTGCTGAACAAAAAGTTTGCTACGAAAACTTTATTAGTTTTTAAGAAAGTTATATGGATGTACAAAGACAATAGTATTCCTCACGAATGCCTAAATGAAATATTTCATCGTATTGCTCAAGTAGATGATACAAGCTATTTTTCTATGCATATCAAAGTATGCCAGACGACTTTGGAATATCTTCAAAAAGCAAGTAAATATACAACCATTAGACAATCATTACCTATCCTAGAACAGTTTGAACCTGCCGCCAATCCAATTGTATTAGAACCTCAGAGTAATCTTGTTGGATTTTATGAAGCCAGAAAAAAGCTTTTAACAGTATCTGGAGATAGCTTGGAAGGTATACCCTATGATGTCATAAAACAAATTGTGTTGAAAAAGCAGGTTCGAAGTGAAGAGAACGGCATTTACATTGTCAAAGGTATGACATCCACTTACACTGTTTTACAGAAAATAAGGTCAAATCCCACAGAAAAAAAAGTAGATGTAGAGTATCATTGTGTGGGTGATTCTACGATAAAAAATAAGGGCTTCTGTGATAGTATTTTTGACGAAAGTGAACAGTTGAAGAAAAATAGAACGGTTTGGGATAAACCGTGTGTGGAAAATACAGAATGTCCATTTTATCAAGCAAATAAACTATACAAAAACTACCGAGGTGGTTGTAATGATGGTTATTGCGAAATGCCTATAGGTGTAACAAGAATTGGCTTCACAAAATTCGAAGGAAAACCAATGTGTCACGACTGCTCCGTGCTAAATCCCAAATGTTGTGACAATCAAGCTAATGCGAATTATGCGTTTGAGCTAGATGAAGTGTTCAGAAAAGAATATGTTGAAATACCAAAATGATCGCAGATTATTCACAAGCAAATTTTGCAGATGACAAATTGATTAATGAAATGCTTCCACCAATGTTTACAAAGATAGACATCCCAGTCCAATCAGCTAGTAATACTACATTTGATGTTAATGAAAGAGAACATTGGAACATATCAGTTTTGCCTACATTCAAGTCCAAACGAAGATATTTCTCAGAACTTTCAGAAGATGATATTAAGAAGGCACTTGATTACTCCACAACTGCCATGTTATCTAAATCATGGGATAAAATGATCACACATTCTTTAAAATACGGACAGAATTACAAACAAGATGTTGTGAACAGAATCGAGGAAGTATTTAACACATTTTTATCGCTACGCGATCCTACTAGTGATCTAAACATTCAATACAAAGTAAAATATGCTAACTTAGAAGGTGTTAGATCTGAAGTACCCAAAGTGGAACCTGCATTTTATACAAAATGGAACATCATAGTACATCGAGACAATAAAGCATACGGGTTTTCTTTCGATGTTATATTTCTGCATTTGGGTCTCGGGCAAGAAAAAAGATTGTATTTATGTTCACATGATAACCATTCTGTTTTATTCGAAGACGCCGTTGTAAACGCAACAAAACTAGGTCCAGATTATGCTTCTTCATCATCATCATCAGCATTTTCACCTTGGTCAGCATAGAATTCTTGAACATCTTCTGTGATAAGTATAGGCTGTTTGTTTTGTTCAGGCTCTGCCTCTGCCTCATTGTCGTTACCTACATCATACCAAGTATCCATACCAAGGGTTTTTAGAGTCATCTGCAACTGGCGATCTTCATCGTTTGCTTTATATTTCTCCATAAGCTCTGTTTTACGCTTTTCACGTAATGCTTCCATACTTTCGCGAATGATATGTTCTTGTAAGATATTATTCGACATATGTTTGACAAAATGGTCGTCAACAATCTTGATAAGATATGGATCGTGTAACACTTCGCATATGTATAATAAGATGTATGACAACACCATATGATTTTTTATGATGTCCTCTTGCTCATCCCCCTGAAATACCCAACATTGTTTTCTAATGACGAGAAGATCTTCCAATGCCTTTTGAATATAATTTAAACGACCTTTTCCTTCATGCACATCAAATATAATATTTTTGGTACCAACAGTATCTGTTTTAAGTACACGTTTATGAAGTAGTTTAGAAAGTAAACAAGGTAGACTAGAATGAAGAAATTGGCAGATAGTATTAACACTTGCTAGAGTTTGTTGATGAACTATTAAATATGCCTTGAGTTCTGGAGAGAGTGACATAGAATCAAGTTTTTTCGAAATGTTTTCATACATAATCTTGTCCCACCAATCATCATCATCCATATGATCTAATATATCAGACAATCCTAGCAATGAAAGCGTACTATCAAACTTATTGACAGCCAAAGAGTCTTTTTTTACATCGACATAAGTCACATTTTCCTGGAGTAACTTCTTTTGTTGAAAGCGATCTTTTGAAAAGAGGTATGATAGAGGAATATAGACATTGTTACATTGTTTTGTACTAAAGTCACGTTTATTGTTAAGGTTTTTCATGTCGATATCTTCAAACTCATCCATACCTACGGCTATTTTTTGACCTTTTACATTGTTAATGAGACTGATATCTGGTCGAAATCCTTCGAAGACATTTTCATGAGTAGATTTGGTTACAGACAGTTTCTTAGATGTGTACAAAACATTATCTTTATTTTTATGAATGGCTTCTGCAAGTTTACCATGTGATAAACATATTTTCTCAAGCGTGGACTCTAACTCATTGCGAATTTGTTCTTGAGTGTTCTCATAAAACATTGACAACCGTTCATCGTCAGGCATACTGGTTTTGATCAAAACACATGCTAGATATTGATGAATAGATGAACTTTGACCTTTTGATTTTATAGGAAATCCAACATATGATATAAAATTGGAACATGACGATACAACACTTTTCATAACAAGTCTAGGATATCTTGCCATTATCACAGCTGACAAAAAAGCTGTCATGTAAATAATGGTATGGTAATGATACTCGCGATTGTTTTTTGACACAGCATCTTGATATTTTTTATCTATAGCTTGATCGATTTTCTGTTTGTACCCAGGTTTGGTTTTGTAAAACTCTTGATTAACCACTTTGAATTTGCTTTTGTAGAACTCTTCCTTGTCAACAGGTTTATAATGCTCTTTGCATTCCATACCTGCATACATAGCAATCTCCTTTCTTTCAGCTGTTTCCAATTCTACACCAAGCAACTGACATAGGAAATCAAGAGAAGCTAATTCTTTTTCATATTCATATGCATCATCCTTTTTGTTTTCCTTCTCAATATTTTGATACAAAACGGCAAATTCACCATCAAAATTTTCGACATTTCCAAATAAGGCATCAACATCTACGTAATCTTCATCTCCAAAGTATTCCTGATCATCTATATCTGATATATTTTTAACAATAGGAGAACCACGTGGATACACAATCTTTGCACTGAGCTTAAAGTCTTCAATAAGTCTGTCAACGACATTCAAAGAAGAGTTTATGTCTTTCAATAGATCGTATTGTTGTCGAAGAATCTTCAGTTGATGGTTGACTTTTGCATATTCAATACTTTTGCACAGTCCCTCATATGTATCCAAAACGCAGTGTCGATCGTCCATTTTAATGATATCATCTCTGTTATCACACATGAGATAAGGAGTTTTCATTATTTTGATCCACATCAACTTGCCGTCAATTTCTGAAAGTTGGAAAACCAAATCTAGATTGATTCTAGGAACAGAGACAACAGCTAGATCACCTTTCCGAACTTTCCGTTTACCCTTGAGAATAGACTTGAGTTCAAATTGCAACTCTGCTTCAGACTTCTTTGGGTATGAATCTCGAAGGTGGTCATATATTTTACTTTTCAAAGCTTCATCGTTAATTCGCGGCTGATCTTTCAGTATATCATATTTAATAGAATACTTTGTAGGATCATAATCTTTTTGAAAAAATAATTTGTCAACATCCAAGGCATTGAGTTCAGAATAAGAATTCAATCGCATAGTTATACTTCCATGTTTATCAGTCCGACATGTATCGTCATTTTTTATTTTTCTCAGCGAAGATTCTAACTTATTCATCTGCTGTTCAACTTGATCACGAACTTTGCTTAGTTGCAATGATGAAAATATACCTTCTTTCTTTTGAATGTAATTGCGCCACTGTTCTAAAATTTCTACAACATCAATTGAAGGTATCAACTGATTGTTGTCAAGATGTTTACGCAAATGTTGTTGGTGATGCGTGTCGTTATCTACAAGATTAATTGTTTTTTTAATTCGAGCTAATGTAACATAATCCAGATCGTCAAGCGCATATCCATATGGCTGTAAAACTTGCTGCTCAATCCATCTCAGATTTGAAAGATTTTTAATTATGTTGATGTGCATATGAATACATTCACTTGCGCTCACCGGCACTCCAAAAGAACAATTAGCAAAAAAATCCATTTTCTTGAGAAACTTCAAGGTGCAATTCTTAACTTGGAGGATGTCGCGTTTGTTGTAATAGGTCGACGATTTTGCATCGAAAACCCAAATAGGTGAGTAGGCATCGTAAGGTACAAATATTTCTGTGTTGGATATCGATGGAAAAGGAATTGTGAGAAAAACACCTTTCTTTGCTAAGATTCTAACAATAGTTGCTTGATGTGTACAACGATCATCTGTGATTTCTTCAAAAAAATCATTAAAGCACACAATTACCTTCTGGGATGGTTGAAAAGATTTGAGTGTGTTGAAGTACTCCTCAATGTCAAAAACTAGTGTTTTTTTCATGGATGGATTTCCTTCGATAACAATACCGGTAACATTAACAAGATCACCATCATACAAAAGCTGTGGCTCTTCACCGATAGTTCTTGAAACTAGTTTATTATCCTGCTTAACCAAATCTAAAGATTTCTTGAAAGTGTATTGCACACCACCTTTTTTATTTATCCAAGGGACAGTTAAAGCAAAAATACGCGGAATAGCAGATTTCCAAGGAATATTGGATTGGTTAACGAATTGCTTCAAAAATGCTTGTTGGTAAATCATTTTCACATCATATTCAGTTTCATAAGCTTCATCGATTTCTTCGTCTTCTTCTGTCAGCAACACTTGTTTGATAACATCAACAACTGCCGTATATTGTCCCTTAATTGCAGGAAATGTCATGGTATCTTGTACATTCATCATTAGATCTCTGTAACGATACGCTTTGTGCTCAATAAGACTAGTGCGTAGTTTTGTATTATCATTCAACAGATTTGTGATTTCAATTAAAATTTGATCTTCATTGAGACGTATTTCTGAGTCTTCGTTAAATTTTTCTTCAATGACTTTAACGTCATTGATAATATGCTGAACATTTGACTCATCCAGTTCAATAAGAAAATCGTCCATTATTAATTTACTTTATTTCAATAATATAATCGCCCATTGCAAATCTACAAACATGTCTACGAAATTGATATATTTGAAAGGATGTCACAAATCAGTGCGTTTTGTTCCTCCAGAAACAGCATGACTTTCTGAGATGTCATTGGAACACCAAAGTGAATCTTCAGTACCATGCGTTTTTCTAGGGGGTGAGTCTGATAATATCCTATATAATCAAGTGGAGAGTCGCTTGCTTCTCGTATATTAAGATCATATATAATCGAATGCAAAAGATTAACCAATGTAAAGTCTTCATTTTGGATTATAACCTCAAACATTCCATTACTTGTCTCGATTACATTTGATTTAGAAAGATATCCTGTAATTCGTGATTTTAGTATATCAAATGCTGTTCTCAATAGATAATCAGGAGTCATTGCACATTCTGTTGTTATGTAGAATTCAAACTCGCATGGTTCTCCGTATATGTTTTTCTTGTAGTATTTGTATTGTGTATGTGAATCAAAGATCGATTTAACTGGTGCAGCTTTCCTAGCTTCTGATGCTGCATCGGAATCAATCGCATTCATATAACTGCATTTTGAAACAGGGCACCATCTTGCGTGCGTCTTTGCAATATTGAAAGATGCAGTCATCTCAAGATCTATCTCCTGACAATAAGATGTCTGTGTTGGATTTGGTAGCAATTTTGTAATAAGAATATGATCGTTTGTGATTTTATTGGCAGGAAACAGTCGATCACGTATTTCGTCGCCAACATCGACGTTGTTGATATTGACTACCCTGATGTCCTTACTTGTAACATCCATTACTTCGGTTGTATCATTTCGTTTATTGAGTACAAAACGAAATTGTGATATATTTGATGTATCATTTTCTGGATCAAACCAGATCGGGATCATTGAAATACGGTGAGCAAGAAACTCATTATTAAAGTTGCCAGTATTTTTTTTCAAAATGATATCTTTGGTGTCGAAAGCAACGTTTGGAATTTCAGCCAATATAATACGTCGAATCGAGTTAAGAGTAGCGACATTTACTCCGGTAACTTCATACACACCTTCTCGAATGCGTTTAAAAGATCCGTTAACCATGGCTGATTGTTCACACAAAATGAATCTTTATGTAGAGTTACAAAGCGTTTATAATTTCAAATTTTGCAACTGTAGACTTAATAAATGTCCAAAGATTTGCTTTTTTATAGCAACCATTGTGAATATAGCAAATCGGTGTTGATTGAATTACTAAAACGGGGATGTAGAGAAAGATTTTTTCTAGTGTGTGTGGATAATACGTCTGTTCCTATACCTAGAGAAATTGATAGAGTCCCTGCAATAATAACGCGCACAAAAAACTTGATAATGGATGGGGATGTTATAAAATACATCCAAACCTTTTACAATGATACCAATAGTGTAAAAAATGAAGGGTCAGCATCGCTCGAGGATATCCAACCATTTTCTTTAAATAGTGATATTCAATCATACTCCGATAATTTCACATTCATCGAAGAAAACCCTAAGGATACTAGACTAATGAATTTTGGATATATCGGGGAAGAAACAAGTACTGCAGATATTCCGAAGGAACTCATGTCACAGAAGTCTGAAAAGAAAAACAAAATAGACGATGTATATGAAAAATATGTAGCTGATAGAGATGCAGAGTTACAAAAACTATTTGGAAACGCACCGAGACCACTTTACTAAACTTATATAAAGATAAAGCCCTCATTTACATCTAAATTGAAAATGAATCACGCTGTGTTTAACAAGAAAGCCACAGAGTTTCTGGCGGACCTTATTCAGGCATATCCTGAAATAGAACAGTTTAAAACACTCAAGGGAGCATTCACCCTTTTGAAAAATGTCAGTGAGGACACGCCTCTTAAAATGTTTCAACGAAATGTATTGTCAAAATACAGCAAAGAGATTGAAGAAAGAGACGAACATTTCTTTCTTCAACGGGATGATTATGATTCGGATATCATTCAGGTGACAACACATGTAGAATATTGGCGAGACTTCATTACAAATCTTAAGAGTCTATGGCAATCTATGAGCCCCGAAAACAAAGAAGCTATATGGAATCATTTGAACTTTCTAACAGTCATTGCACGTCAAATTCAAAATACTTCTGAACATTAGATGTCGATGCCGCGACTATTTCCATCCATTGTAATTTCGTATGTAAACCGTATGATAGAGTTTATAACTTCTCGTTTTTCCTGAAATGAAACCAAAGAACGCAATAATGTATCCAACGTTTCTTGATCACGAGTTATCAAAAGTTTCATTACGATACCTTCAAGGCCTTCAAGGTCTACTTTCAAAGATATTGCTTGGAGATTTTGAATAATTCGAAGTTGTTCATATTCTGGTGGCACAATCATTGCATCCAAACAAACTTGGATAGATTCTGGTTTACATATAAAATGGCTATATGCGGTGATGTAATCACCAAGTGCAATGTCTATAGCTTTTGGCACTACGTATTTTCTAGGTCTGAAAGTCGATGACGAGCGAGAACTCAAAGAATGATAAATTGATTTACAACTGAACATCATATAAAACTATATAAGGCGCAACAAAATTGTTTCTTATATCGAATTCGATGAGCTTGGAAGTTGATAAAGTCACTTATGCTTTCAATAAATTCTTTGGAGTTCTTGTTAGGGATGTGAAGGAGCTCAACGATGAGCTTCATTCAGCAATCAAGAAGAACTACAAAGTTATTGATAAAGCCTCTTCGGAGTATATGCAATATTTTTGGGAAATACTAGGATCAAAGTTACATGAATCGTCATTTGATCTAGATGCAAACCAAGATATTGAAGTAGTTAAAGACGTTACGTTCAAACAGATTGTAGAGGCAACATCTGATACGGTTGTACTTAAGAACAGTATTTATATTCTTGGAATTTTCTCATATATCAAGAATGTCTCAAGTGACGATGAGGTAGAAGGACTATTTGAAACAAGTCTACGAGCGTTGAATGCATTTCAGCGAGGAGATCAAGGTGTTTATGATGATGAAGTAGAAGATATTATTGATGATGATCTGCGATATCTTTTCTCTCAACTGAAAATGCCGGCATCGCCACCTTCATCACCAGAAGAAACTGCAGACAACACATCAGAGACCGTTAACGAACCTCGCGAAAACAAAGATGGGCCTGACCCAATGGCCGAGATCTTTGACAAGTTTGGAAATAGCAAAATCTGCGAGATTGCCAAAGAAGTGTCACAAAATATCGATATTTCTAATCTGAAAATTGAATCCCCAACAGATGTGCTAGGGATGCTAAGTGGTAATGGGGACAACAATGTTCTTGGAAATATTGTGCAACAAGTAACCTCTACAATCACCACGAAAATGAACAAGGGTGAGATCAGCCAAGAGGATCTTGTGAAAGAAGCGATGACAATGATGGGATCGCTTGGTGGTCTTGGTGGAGGAAATGGCGCGGCATCACTTTTTAACAATCCTCTATTCAGCTCAATGATGAAAAACATGGCAAAAAGTAGTGGAGGTCGGGCATCATTCAGAACCGACGTAGTGTCAAAAATGGCTACCCGAGACCGTCTGAAAAAGAAACTTGAACTGCGGAAAAAATAAATTCTTCGATCTAAATATATTATAGATAAACAGTAAAGAGTGCATCAACCATGGAAAAAATATGGTATGAAGATCCAATGAACTTTATAAATCTTAAAACGTATGACAAATTTATTCCGACAGATGGAATGTCATTAGCACAACAGCTGAACAGTGTACTCCGTCTCAGTATTTACTTTAGTATCATCGTATTTTTATTCAAGCGCAATATCAACATTCTTATTATTCCAATGTGTGTTTGTGCCTTTTCATATTTCTTTTACAAATTCGAACAGGAGAAAAGAAGCAAAGAACGCTTTCGGCTAGATGAGAAAAATTTGCTTGAAAATAAACGAGATGGGTCATTATGTGTTAAACCTACTAAATCAAATCCGTTTATGAATGTTATCATGACTGACTATAGCGATAATCCGGAAAGACCCAAAGCATGTGATATTACTCACAGTAATATTCGTAGAAAATCTGAAAAGTTCTTTGAGGAAAATCTATACAGGGATGTTGATGATATTTTCCATAGAAATGCATCAGATCGACAATTCTACACAACATCATCTACAACCATTCCCAATGATCAGACGGAATTTGCTATGTGGTGCTATGGTACAGGGCCAACGTGCAAAGAAGGTAATGGGGATCAATGCCATGCCAATACGTATAGACATATCAAAAAGTAAGTATTCTTTTTTTCCCTATTCTCTACATATTATCAGAGACTAACAAAGGTAGTTGATGAGATTCAAAAATTTACGGGATGCAACATTTTTTTATTCCCATAAGTAAATGCGGGTCTTTGAGCTTGAAAATCGCTTAACTTCTGACAAGTGTGCATCTGTCACTAAAGAACTTCAGAATCAATCTATTTCCGATTACATGCTTTTTAATATGTACCCAACTGCCTCATGTGATGACAACAAGTCAGATCTAACGCAGTTGGTGGTGGATAATCCCAATCTACGTTACCGCGATGGTTTTGGTATTGCTAATTCTTGTGTTGTCGATGAAGACAGCAAGATGCGTGAAAATTCATCAGGTGTGACTCATTTCCGAGATAAACAACAATTATGCACTCGTTGGCACCAAGCAGTCCCTGATTATGGACGTGGGGGAATTATTCCAAATGTAGAAAGTGCTTTGAAAATGGCAGCTGATACAAGCTACTTAAGGGATTGCGACAGAATTGTCGAAAAACAATATGATACCTTTATTCCATTCAACACGTGTGGATTGATCAACCCAGATGTTGTACCACCTTTCAAATGGCTAGTGACCTCTCGCGACTTTGTTAAAGAAGATGATTATGCTCGTCGTTGTGGATTGATGCCTAAACAAATAGTCCAATAAACTACTAAAAATGCAAATGATTTGACTTTTTTTATTATAAAAGTATAAATAAGACGATGAGCTGGACACGTTTACATACAGATAGTTGTGAATACAAGCAGAACCTTTTCGAGAATGTAAGTCACTTGTCTTACACATTAGATCCATTAAAGTACGAGCACTGCCAGAAATGCTCACATGATCTTGGACTTGTAGCAGGCACAGCAGTAGGTGTACCTAAAGGGAACATGGTGGACATTGAAAACGATTTACTAGGCATTAATCGTCCAAATACCCACTGCCCTTCGTACAAGTATCTCCCGTCTGAAGATAATACTATTCAAGGAAAGGAATACATTAAACCAGTGTGTCATCCGCGTGTAGATACAACAATGCAACAACTAGATTCGTGCCAGATGTTCAATCTTCCCGGTGTACCACAACCACCTCGTGTAAACCTGTCCCGATGCCCAGCATCTACGCGCTAATTGTATACTGCTATTGTTCTTTTTCACTGTCAAGAGAAAATGATGAAACACTTTTTTTGTCTTCAGAGAATATAAATGAGTTTCACAAGACTTAACTACGACGATGACTCTTACAAACATTCTCTAAGAGAGTCGGTCTATCCGGGTGGATACATGTTACAGATGCCTCGTAATGATTGTGATAACGGATGTTTCTTTCCCGCGCCAGAGATACACCTAGGTACTACAGGTGCCGCACAATGTACAAATGAACTTATTGATGTAGATTCTGAATTGATCGGTATTACTCGGAAAGCGAGTCATTGCCCGACAAATCAATATCTACCAAGCGATAAACCATTTTGCAAAACTACAGCACCAAAAGAATGTTTTGGGTTAAATACTGAACCAACGAGAATCAGTAATGGACCATGTACATTACGAGGTATTCCCAATGGATGGAATCGCTGGGAGTGGTTATGTAAAAATCCTCAAGATCAGGCGTTAATTCCATTTGATTGGAACATTAATAATCGTACAATTGTAAAAGATAATCATCGTCCGTGTATTCAAAAACCACTCGATCAATCAGCTGCATTGCCGCCGTCTGAGAATATGGATGTATGTTATGACTGGAGTTCCAAATGGTCTGGTGATCAATACATACCTAAAATAGATGCCCAACACCCCCCATCATGGGTGAATACTGTTTGTCCTAAGATTCCAGCGCTATAAAAAATAATTTTGTTTGATTTTAATAAATGACTGATCGCACATTCACTGTACAAGCTTCAGATACAGGTGCTCAAGGAGGTCATTACAAGTCTTCAGCACCCCGTGCTGCTGCTCAGAAAGCTGCTCGTGTTCTATTCAAGGAATCAAACAAACCAGTAAAAACAACTAAATTTATTTTACGGGAAACTACTCGCGGATCGGCCAAGAAAGAATATTTTTACGAAGCTCATCTACAAGTTCTTGATCAACCACTGGTAATTAGCCGCAACGGCGTTGAAATAAAGATCACCAAAAAAATCACTGTCAAAGCCATGACAGAGAAACAAATGGGTCATTTGTCACACTCTATGCCAACACACCAGTAAATCTATGTTTCTTTTGTTTTGTACTTATCTTCCGCATATGTCGAAGAAAACAAAAAACTAATATATGATATTGTAAATATTAGGATCATGATTGAGTTCTACGTCTTATGTTCACTTGGTGTAATTGGGTATCTTATTAACAAATCTAGCGAAAAGGTCAAACCAACTTTTCAAACTCCACAAAAACCAACTATTGCACTGGGTGATAAGCCATCAGAAATAAATGTATATGAATCGCGACGGTTTGCCGAGGTGAAGAAAAAAGAAGAAAAGCTAGCAGCAAAAATGTGCGAAGCTGCAAAGGATCCAGTAAAAACTCGCGTTATTCCTAAAGTAAAAAGCCTAACAGGGGATTTTGTTGATCCATCTGATTTTCGTCATAACAACATGACTCCCTATTTTGGACGAACGGTTAAACAGAACATGACTGATAATGCCAATAAAAATGTCATGGAAACTTATACTGGTATCGGAGAATTTCAAAAGAGCAAATGCGAAGCACCTTCTTTTTTTGACATGTCAAAGAATTTGGGAAATGTATATGGGTTTCAAAATCAGAATGATGTTCTTATGAGTCGTATGGTTCCTTCTAGAATACGACAGAATGAAACACCTGTTGATAAAATATATGTAGGCCCTGGTGTTGGGAAGGGCTATAGTAGCCAACCTACGGGAGGATATCAACAATTTGAAATCCAAGAGGCCATGTTACCAAAAACAGTAGATGAATTACGAACAACTAATAATCCAAAATGCACGTATGATGGTCGAATCGTAGATGGTTTAAAAACAAACCTACCCTCTGATAAAAGAAACGTTGGTGTAATCAATAAGAATCGTCCGGAGAGAACATTCGAACAAACAGAGGACCAGTGGTTCAAAACAACTGGAGCATTTTTGAAACCGACTGAAGTTCCTGACTTTGATCTGAAAGATACAAATCGCCTCGAATCAGTGTCTTATATTGGTTCAGCAGTTCGGGCATCCGGTAAAGAAGGTCCTCTAGAAGGCGAACAATGTAACCCGCCATTTAAAGAGCAATACGAGGGGTTTGATATTTTGAACCCTGTAATGATAGACTCTGCTCCGGGACTTAAAGATGACTATGGCAAAGATACAATTCTTGTTTATAATAATGAGCGTCAAATCACAGGAGTTCGAGTTCAAACTGGTAACTTGACTTCCATGATTAAATCAATCATCGCACCGATAATTGATGCAGTAAAAATTACAAAGAAGGATGCTGCAGTGGATAACCCCAGGCATTTTGGTAATATACTTCCTCAAATACCAAACAAAGCACCGGTTAAAGATCCTAATGATGTTGCTCGAACAACAATCAAAGAATCTCTCATTCATGACTCTGTTCCCGGAGCTATTAAGGGACCTACTAAAGCAACTGTTCATGATCCAAATGATCTTGCAAGAACAACTATCAAAGAAACAACAGTACATGATTCAGTCCCTGGCGCGTTGAAAGGAACACTGAAACATACAATCTATGATCCAAATGATGTTGCACGTACAACCATCAAAGAAACAACCATTCACGATGCTGTTGCAGGACCTATAAAAGGAGCAGTACGCGTTGCTATATACGATCCTGATGAAATTGTAGCCAAGGTGACTGGAAGAAATACTTTGGAAAATATTAATCCTGCAAATATTTCAGGGGTGCGGAAAAATACTATTTATGATCCAAATGATCTTGCTCGTACGACATTAAAAGAAACTCTTGTGGAAAACGAGAGAGATGGTAATTTACAAACGTTGGAAAGACAACGTGGTGGTTATGAATCTACAGAATATGATGCAAGAAATACTCAAAAACAATATACATCTCTCAATGAACATTTTGGAGGAGCTGCTCGAGATGCAGGTGAAGGTTATCTTACAAACCCACAAGACGCAAAGAACACCCAAAAACAATATACATCTGATTACGATTACTATGGTTCTGCTGGATCCAAAGATAAAAAGTCAATGGCTACTGAAAACTATGAGAATGCAAGAATATCGGTTGCTCAAGAATCGTTACTATCTCAGAGAGATCCGACCAAAACAGGTGCAAAAACATACACAACTGCTGACGATATTAACGTAAAAATCAAGAAAGATGCAGAACCCACTAAAATTGATTCGTTAAACTGTGATAAAGTTTATCAGGTGCCTGTTTCTGCTGAACAAAATATTCATGTAACAAGGCAGCCAAAGGATTTAGATTTTGAAGATGATAGACTAGATCCATCAATTCTAAAATCCTTGTCTCAAAATCCCTATGCAATATCGATTAATAAATAGAGTCTTGCGGATAATTTCAATAACAAAATTCATATATGCTGAATAAGAGGATGAAGAAATTGGAAGTGCAATGTGCACATCTATTTCTTTCTGAGATTCGTGAGATATATGCACAAGTTCTAAGACATAATAAAAAATATAGCCAGGTTTTGCTTGAATTTCAAGATGCTTTGAAGGCTGTATCGCGCTGGGATGCAGCTGCTAAGCAAAAACTATACAATAAAATACCTTTTCCACCATATTTTCCATATGACGTTGATATAGTATATGAGTGTTTTCTTGATGTAGTACGATGGGTTTGGAAAGAGGCATTTTTGTTACTAGAAAAACACAAAACAAAAGTAGAGATTCAAAAGGATCTCGTTCGATTAGAATTCATATGTACAGAATGTGTGAAAGACATGTTCCGATTACCGTATGTTCATATGAAAATGAAAAATGAAAATGAAAATGTGCATAATTCAGTCCCAAACACAGTTGTTGACAAAAACTCTAAAGAAGAGCAGGAAAGTGATGACGAAGAAGACGATGATGAAGAAGACTATGAGGAGGAGGACGAAGAAGATGATGAAGAGGACGACGAAATAGATGATGAGGAGGAAGAAGACGAAGATGACGAAGAAGATGATGACTGTAATGACTGTAATGACTGTGATGACTGTGATGACTGTGATGACGAAGACGAAGAAGATGACGAAGAATACGATGTGGTGGATGCTGACGAAGACGAGGAAAGTGAAGATGCCTCTGAAGAAGAATACCACGAGAACGAGAAATCAGGAGAATATTATCATGATAAAACGGAGAGTGAGAGTAAAAAAGGATTAGACGATGCAAGGGAAGCCGAAAGGGGACTGGACCAGACACCAGTTGAGAAAGAGCACAAAGAAGAAAAAGAGGAAGAGGGCGACAAAAATAAAGATAGACAAAGATCTACATCAATAGAAAAGAGTGAACCATACGAATCATTATTGTACAATACAGACGATGAGGAAAGTGCACATGAAGATGATTTGCGACATCAGTCTCCGCATCAAGAAGTTGTTAACAATTTTACGAAACACGAAGGCACTCTTGAACCAAAGATAGAACAAGACAAAAACATCAAGATAGTTACAGTAGACGATAACAAAGCTAAAACATCATCTGCAAGTTCATCACCAGTATCAACAGCACATCGTATCGACAATAGCAACAAGATTATTGATCTCGTTGATAAAAAGAAACAAATTAAACAAAATCTATCTATAGTAAAGTCATCACATCATAAAAAAGGATCGTTCTTTTGATGCACGTTTGTCAGAAAGTAACAAAATTATTAGACAGATTATATAATGAATAATTTTGTTGCAGCACTTTTAATTGGAGGTGTTGTTTCGGTGGTATTAGCTATTACACGAAGCCGCGATGATATTGATAAACCGGTCGGATCATACGTTATTAAAACAATGATAGTAGTTTGTCCAATAATCTTTCTCAGTTTAATGGTACTGACCCAAAACTCTATGCTATCAGGAGGAGCAGCATCGCCATCTATTCAGATGAATACAGGATATCCTGACTTCTAAACATCTCGTCTTCATCCCAATACAACATGACATCTTGATTCAACACAAAAAACAACAATGCGAACAGAATCCAGAATGTTGTTGAATTCATATAACCAACATTGTACAAGTTCTTTATATTGGGAACTTTTGTGTACCAACAAAATAAAGACTTCGGAATATGTCTGAACCTGCTATGCCTCATTTCTTAGAGTTGGTTGGAGCAGGTAAACTAAGCATGATAGATGTCGTAGATATGTTGTACAAATCTAATGCAGTGAAATACACAATTGCAGTGCTATTAGCGTTATTGCTTGCATTCGAACACGACGTTCATATATTCTCAGAACCAATAACATTCTGGGTATTATTGGTTATAACTGTAGCAATGACATTCACAGAGTTGATCGACAGTCCTGGATTGATATTACTGATGACAGCTTTGACGGTGATCAGTTTCAATCTGTCGGTTTCAAGGATCACATCTTCCGAACATTGATTTGCGGAGCGTTCTTCTTTTTTACGACAACTTTGCTTATATCGAACATTTCCTCTTCATCCTCGTTGTCGGAGTTTCCTCCAAGTTCGTTATGAATCATCCAGAATTCCTTACAACCTATTTTAAAATCATCATGAACTTCCGCTTTGAACCAGTACACTTGATCTTCCAATTTGTTACTTAGTGATGTATTGTCTATCACCATGCATTCGTGATTTTCAGTAAGTTGATCTAGCACTGTACAAAACATTTCAAAAGTTGGAAATATACCTGCAAAAGCTTCATAAATAAACTTTCTGTTAGATACCATTGTTTCTCTCAAGATGAAAATGTAATCTGAATTAGAACGGAACGAAGGACCTACACCTTTGAGGTATTGCAATGATAAAATAAAATTCAGTTTCTCATGGCGACCATTAGCAAAAATATATTTGATATTTTTGTCTTTCTTCCAACTGTCATCAAACATCATATCATCCATAACTAAAAATGCTCGGGGATCTATTGTGCTTTTTCCATACATTGCAACTTCCTTGTTCATTTTCTTTATAATTTTGTTTTGCCGCTTCAACACATTAGCAATAAGTTGTGGGCTGTATTCTGTATGAATAAATAAACTTGGAACATGTTTGCCGTATGTGCCGTTAGACGTTTCTGTTGGACATATAACAGTGCCAATTGGAATATCGCGTTTATTGTATAAAATATCAAGAATAATTGTACTTTTACCTGAGCCACGTTTGGCTATAAGCAGCACGTTTCTACCTTCTTCAATTTGGGATAAATCAAACTTTCGTAAATGTAGCTGCATGTCGCTTGAACATTAGAGACATTAAAAAAACAAAAAGGTAAACGACTGATCATTTTGAAGGAGGTGGCAGAGTTACATTTCTTTCTAGCCATGGCTCACTGCCATTAAACATATTTTTCATAGATGAAGAAACGGTATTATTCGCAAGTTGTTCTTCATAATATGTTCGGGGAATAAACCTATATTCTATCTTGACATTGTCGCTGGCTTGTTTTAACTTCTGTTCGTATATTCCCTGCATTATCAGCACCACACCAACAAACATGAGCAACAGTATAAATTGTTTCATCTCCTATTATACATGAGGAAATGTTACACATCATTTGACGGTACTTCTGGTTCTGAACTTGGTACGTTTTCTGACTCCGGTTCAAGCACCGCCTCTGAACGAGCTACAGGCTCAGATTGTGACGCCGACTCAGATTCAGTTGATTGCGGTTGATCACCTTTAGCATTCATCCACGGATCTGAACTCTGAAGTTTCGATTTCATAGTAGCAAGCGCATCTTCCTTTAGACGCTCTTGGAAGAATTCATCCTTCTTGAGTTGATTTTCCTTGTACTTCTTCATCAACGTATTCAGTTGCGATTCAGCAAATTCTTGATCTTCAATCAGATCAGGATTTGGATCCCATGGAAGCCAACATCCCACATCAGCAACATATACATTGAACTTATCGTCCAACTTTTTCAGAACTTGTGCTCGAATTTCTGCTTCGCGGCGAGTATCAAACACACCGCGAACTTTGAGTCCACGAATAGTAGTCTGAAAGTTATTTTGTTCAAGGTAATCCTTTTCAAGTTTTTCGCCATTCATTCGAATAAAAAATGCATATTCTTCCTCTATAAGAGAAGGATCAAATACGTAATTATATCGATCCTTTACAGATTTAATGATAGACTTGTCGTCTGGGTACTTTGCGGATAGATTTTCAAAAAACTCGTTCATATCCCTTGAAAAATCTTTAAGAAAGTTTTCAAACATAAACGTCTCTTTCCGTTTAAGAACGTTCTCTGGACTTAGAAAAGATAGACACGCATAATTTTGTCCTCTTAGAGGAGGATCTGCATCGAGATAATCCTCTTGTTTACAAGAAATAATATCAGATTTGCTACTTGAAGCCATTATGGATTTCCAGCTTCTTTGTTCCTTATATGGTTTTTGGTTACTAATTTTTTTCTGCTTGTAAAATATATCAACAAAGAAAATGTCTGGTTTTTCCATTGACGGCAAAGAAATTCTAGTTCGCATCCTCAAGTACTTTCTAGAAGGTTCCGTAGTAGCTATTGCAGCTTACATGATCCCAAACACCAAGCCAAGCCTTGAAGAAGTCTTTGTTATTGCTCTAATTGCTGCTGCTACCTTCTCTCTCCTTGACCTTGCCGCACCAAGCATGTCCCAGGGTGTTCGCACTGGCGCCTCATTCGGCATTGGCGCTGGTCTAGTTGGCTTCCCCGGCAATGTTCCACGCCTAGCATAATCTTACAAACAAGCATACAACATATTACACTACTTTTTTGTCTTTGCAAAATTTGAAGCATATAAAGAAACTTTGTAAAGTATATAGCCACTATGAAGGACTACAAACCCATCATTATAGACGCTTTGGAAACCATGCGGAAAAAGGAAACCGCTGATAAACAGGTTTGGAAAGCAAGAGCATATGCTAAGGTTGTGAAGGCCTTGAAAGATTATGATAAACCTGTTACATCATTTGAAGACATTGAAGAATTATCTGGAATTGGTGCGAAAATTGGTGAAAAAATAAAAGAGATAATAGAGACTGGGAAACTTCATCAAGTTGAAGAGATTGAAAAGAATAAAACCTATGCAATCATAGAAGACTTGTTGCAGATACATGGTATTGGACCAGCAAAAGCTCAAGAGCTAGTGACTAAACATGGGATAAAGTCCATTGATGAACTCCATGAAAAGCAAGATGAACTTCTAAACGATAAACAAAAACTTGGCTTGAAGTACTACAAGGACATCAATCTACGTATTCCCCGTAAAGAAATGGACAAGCATAATGAATTTATAATATCTACTCTGTTGTCCATTGATCCAAAGCTCAAGGTTACAGTCGCTGGCAGTTACAGACGGGGAGAACCAACGAGTGGAGATATTGATGTTTTAGTCACATATCCCTTTGATTATCAACCAAGTCAAACGTTGATGAACGATATTACTAAGACGATGATAAAACAAAATTATGTTGTAGATGTCTTGGCGGAAGGTGATAAGAAGTTCATGTCTGTATGTCGTTTAAAGCGTCATAGAGTATTTAGAAGATTGGATATTATGATTACAAAGCCAAGCGAATATGCTTTTGCTGTGCTGTATTTCACAGGAAGTGGTCCATTTAATGTTGTCATGCGTCAACATGCTCTATCAAAAGGATACTCTCTAAATGAGTATGGTGTGAAAAAAATCAAAACCGGAGAAGTTATGCAGTGTCGGTTTGAAACTGAAGAGGATATCTTCAAATTTTTAGATCTGAAATATATCCCTCCAAACCAAAGGACTCAAGGTCGCGTCCTTGAAACAGTTTAGAATTACATACCGAACGCTGACAAGTCGGGCTGATCATTCTGAGTGTTAGCTGGATATCTAGGAATTTGACATATTTGAGCCAACACATCACTTATCAATTTGCGTAATTGTTTTGTAACCTCGTTCTGATAATTTTTTTCGCAAATATCATATATTTCAGTGATAGAAATGAGGAAACTCCATTTATCCAAACTCTTCTGGATCATTAATGCTTGATCTGATGTTAGGAAATCGCAAGAATCGCAAATGTTGCAACCTCTTGATTCCCAATAGAGTGCTATTAACACTCCATCCTAAAGAGTCCACGTCAAGACCCTGTTTAATGATAATTTATTGTTTACAGTAGCCTACCATCAGAAGACATATGTTCCTTGCTCCGTTGTAATCGCGATCGATCTTCAACCCACAGTGTGAGCAATCATAGGTTTCCAAAC
>JACCDW010619660.1_pt1 | contig 32179 bp, 36 predicted proteins | sample 7449781 | NCBI WGS metagenome assembly JACCDW01 (sample SAMN15323449, study PRJNA562643) | freshwater metagenome | isolation source: river surface water | place: USA:Blue River Watershed | collected 2017-08-18
CAGAATGCTCGTAATGCTATCTACAAGGCTGCTCGTAAGTATGAAGCACTTGACATGGCAGACAATCGCACTGACATGGAGAACATGATCAAGGAAGAAATCACCAAGAACCTTGCTGAAGAAAAGCTGGATGGTAGTATCACTATCACACAGGTCATGATCCGTAATATCACTCCTGCTGACAGTGTTGTTGCCAGTGCTAACGAACTGGTTCGTAGCAAGAACGAACTCAAACAGAAAGAAATTGAAGTCAAGACTGCCGAAGCAGAAGCACGTCGAATGGCTGCTCTTGCCAACAACAGTGCTAGCTCTATCGCATTTATGAATGCCCAAGCTGCTCTTAACATCAGTGAAGGTATCAAGAACGGCAAGGTGCAGACCATTGTTGTGCCCAGCAACATGACCAGCCTGATGCTGCCTAAGTAAGGAAACAATCATGCCCACAGTTTACACTGAAGTTGAAGTAGACGTTGATCTCGACAGCTTTGACGACGATGACCTCATTGAGGAAATGGAGCGTCGTGGGCTTGATCTCAACACCAAGTACATCAGCGGTGACGAAATGCGTGAGCTGCTGACTCGAGTCTGGCAGAATCGTAGAGAAGGCAAGGACTATCAGCATGAACTGGATCAACTGATCTGGTACGGTATAGGAAAGATTGTATGAGCTGGGAAGATATTAGAGACGCAGTGAGTTATTTTATCTACGGTGCTGTCCTAGGATACTTCTGGCATCCTATGTGGGCAATCGTTAAGAAGATTTGGCATGAAGCAAAGGTAGCAAAAAATGAGTGGCGACAACCCCGAAACAAAGACTCGTGATCGCTTTGATCTCGAGCAAGAAATCCTAGAGTGCTGGAAGGTTACCAACGACATCAAACTGTTCCAAGACCAAGGCGGTGATCTTTCTGTACTGTCTAGCTACTACGAACAAAAATTCGAACGCCTGTGGAGCACATTTGAATCCCTGATCGAACAAAGGAAGCTGTCATGAACTCATTTCGAGACTGGTATGTGCGTAACCAAGATGCTATCACTTGGTTTATTATTGGTGTTCTGACGTCTGGCATGATTGAACAACTCATAAAACAAAATTATATTCTGGCTGCAATCTCAGCCGGGCTAATTTACGTGAATTATAAGTTTTCAAAAATACGGTTGCACTAATGGGTAACCAAACTGATTACTTCAATCGCATTGGCTATCAGCCCACTTATCACATCGGTGACCGTGTAATCGGCAAATGGAACCGAATTCCGTTTGTAGGCACTGTGGGCAACGATACCGTGATCAATGAGATTGAAGGTCCAAGAATCAGTGTACATGTAGACTTGCCTATTAAGTACAATGACAAAGTGCATACTGTGATCTTTGTTCAGCACCGAGACATAAAACCATACCGATGAGCACCCAAAGAGATCAGATCATACGTGAGATGTGTCTATCATATCGCAACGACTACGATCTCAAAAAGCTGCCCACTGATCCTCCTTGGGTACTAGGGCTCACAGATCAGGATCGACTGGGTCTCTGGAAGACCATGGAAAGCATATATGACACCGAAATAGCCCCAAAGATACAAAATGAAACAACAACTACTAGAAAACCTAAAAAAGGACACCAGCGGAAAATGGGTCAGCATAGACGACGTTGACAGTTTGGTAAACGAACTGGTTCAACAAGCCATTACTGCTGTAGAAAACACCGGCACTCAATGTGCCTACACCACACACGATTTACCTGTTGCTCAATGCACGATCAGGCGTTCTGTGCAAACACTCAAAGAACATTTTGGTGTAAAATAAAATTTACTGCCTGACAGATTCTACTTAAATATCTGCATGGAAAATGCTCAACTCACCCTCAATGATATCATTTCTGTAAAGAATCTCATTGAAGCTGCCAGCGCACGTGGTGCGTTCAAAGCTCATGAACTCAAATCTGTCGGAGAACTGTACGACAAAATTGCTGCCTTTATCGAGGCCAGCACTGCCCATGTACAGGAACAACAGGCAGCACAAGCACAAGGAGAAACAAATGCTTAAACATATAGGACGTCATGGCGATCGCAAGGTTGCTATCTTGTTTAGAGAAGTACCCGGCGAAGATCACATGTGCCTTGTGATTTACCCTGAAACACTGCCCACACACATTCATGACTCAATCATGAAGACCCTGGAAAGTCCCGTAGGTCAGCAGGCCAGCAATCTAGCAGATGCTTTGCATCGTGGACTCTTGCCAGATGGTAGACCACAGTTGGAAGCCCTGCACCGTGAAGGCATGATCAAGAAGATCCCTACCAACCAGGTCATTGTCACACCCAACGCTACCAGCTCAGTCAAGCTAGACGAACTCAACCGCATTGTGCGTGAAATGGAAATGGGCGACGATGCTCGCAAGCGTCTTGAGCAGTTGGATTCCAGCAAAGGTCTAGTTGATCCTGCTGTAAAGCGTGAACAAGAACGTGAGTTCAAACGTCAACGTCTCGAGCAAGAAGCAGCTCAACGAGCACAAGGACAAACACCTCCTCCGTTGACCACCGACGGCGCACTGGATGACAAGAGTCTGGCTACCAACATGTTGGCTCAGGCCAAGAAGATGGAAGTGGAAGCCAAAGGTCTCATAGCGGAAGCAGCCCGCATGAAGAAAGAAGCTCAACGCATGTACCCCAGTGTAAACCTGGAAGGCTTCTCAGAGCCCGAGCCAGTGTCTACTACGGCTGCTAAACCTACCAAGCGCGGCCGCCCCAAAGCAAAGGCAGTGACCGCGGATGCAGTTCAGTGAAGACGCACTCAACAAGTGGGAAAATATAATCAATGAGGTCAACAAGACCGAAGTTCCACTTGAATGTATCAAAAAGGTGGTTGTGAAGCTGGCTGGCAAGCGCCAGCACACAATCAACTTACATACGCTACGAAAACAAGGCCTAGACATTGAAGAAATTGAAGTTATCTTGACCAGGAAACTGGCCGAGCTCAGCGACGATATTCGCGATCTAGACTTTGTGGTTGACATTGTAGCTGTAGCAGAAATAGTACAACCCGAAACCGACAAACTACTCAACGGACTATAAATATATGGATGTTAAACTTGTCTCCTATTCACAGCCAACCGACGAATTTGCAGACCGAGGCATTGACAACGTACAGGAACTCATTGCCTATTGCGCCCGTGTCTCCAACCCAGCCAATCAGTTCAATACCGAAACATCAGATCGACTCATCCGGTACCTCATTAAACACCAGCACTGGAGTCCTCTTGAAATGGTTTCGGCATGTATGGAAATTGTTACTACCCGGGACATCGCTCGTCAGATCCTCCGTCACAGAAGTTTCAGTTTCCAAGAGTTCAGTCAGCGATACGCAGACCCCACCGCAGAACTGGAAGATGCGTTTGTACTACGAGACGCAAGATTCCAGGACACCAAGAATCGACAAAACAGTATAGAGTTTGATCCCACTGACGAAAAGCAACGTTTGTTGGCCATTGAATGGCAACGTGCCCAGGAACGTGTACTGTATGCTGTCAAACGTGAATACCAATGGGCCATTGCCAACGGCATTGCCAAAGAGCAGGCCCGTGCTGTGTTGCCCGAAGGTCTTACTATGAGCCGTATGTACATGAATGGTACCCTGCGTAGCTGGATTCACTTTATCGAACTGCGTTCAGGCAACGGTACACAAAAAGAACATCAACAAATTGCATTAGCCTGTGCTGATGTTATCAGTAAAATTTTCCCAATGGCCAGTGACCTTGTAGCAAAGTGATGCTATAATGTAGCATGGCTATTACACGCAACGAACAAGCAGAATATTCGCACTGGCGTCCCGAGGAGGTAAAAATCATCGACGATCGACCAGTGCGTTTTTCTGACGTTTGTGTACACGAGTTTACCTTGGGCGATGTTGAGGATCCGGAGATCTATGCAGCCGGTCCGATTTGGGATTGGCAGCAAACCGAAGCAGGCTGTTGGATCATGGAACATGCTATTACCAAACCCTATTGGACCAAAGCCATAGACTATCCTACATACAGTATTCGAATTCGCATCATGGCCAGACTCAGCGATCAAGATCAAACCTTCTGGAGGCTCAAATGGGTTGGACGTCACAAATAGAATATGTTGATGTAGAGATCTTTGAAGGTGCTGTGCCTGTAAAAAAACAAATATGGAACGGCAAGGAATTTGTGCCCGTGACCATGTACAGACGCAATGGTGTGCTCAACGATGAAAAGAAGACATGGCTATTTGAACAATTTGGCGCACGTGGACCACGTTGGGACTACAGCATAACTGGTAATTTTTTTGTAATGGACGAACAAGTTTACACTTGGTTTCAATTGAAATGGGGAAATAAATGAGCAAGTTTTTGATCACAGGCGGCCACGGTCTTATTGGGCACAACGTTGTGGCTCGACTACAACAGCGAGACGAAGAGGTTGTGGTAGTAGATACACATACTACCTATGGCATCATCCCGCAGAGCGAGGTAGATTACTTGATGGCCGAACGTCTTAAAAAGCTCCAGCCGCACACATGGTATCCAAATTCTATCACAGAAGCAGATGCCATGGAAAGAATCATTGCAGAAGAAAAGCCCAACACCATCATCCACATGGCCAGTTTTCCCCGGCAGAAAGTTGTCAATGCTGATCCACGCCACGGCAGCGAAGTCATGATGACTGGTTTGATCAACTTGTTAGAAAGTGCCAAATCTCATGGTGTAGAGCGTTTTGTTTACATCAGCAGCAGCATGGTCTACGGAGATTTCGAAGATCAGGTGCTGGAAGAAGACGAATGTCATCCCCAGGGACAGTACGGCATTATGAAACTGGCAGGAGAATGGCTTGTTAAAGATTACGCTAGAAGAACAGGTATGGAGTATGTTATTATCCGTCCGTCGGCTGTGTATGGTCCGCTGGATGTGGAAGATAGAGTTGTTGCGAAATTTATGCTTACCGCCATGCGTGGTGGTACTCTCCGAGTTAATGGCGCAGGAGAGACCTTGGACTTTACCTATGTGGATGATGCTGCGGCGGGCATTGTGGCGGCATCAACTCGCATCACGAGCAAGAACAATACTTACAATATTACTAAATCTCATTCAGTTACCCTGCTCCAGGCCGCCGAGATGGTGGTTAGCATTGTGGGCCGTGGCAGCATCGAAGTAAAAGACAAAGATGCAGACTTCCCCAGCCGCGGAGCATTAAATATTGATCGTGCCAGAACTATTTTGGGCTATGATCCCAAGGTTGACGTTGAAGAAGGCTTCCGCGAATACTACAAATGGTTGAGCACCAGCGAGTATTGGAAATGCCAACTACCACAGGATTGACTATTCCTTTTACAGGACTCAAAAAGCAGTACAATGCACTGCGCACTGAGATCCTGGATGCCACTGACGAGGTTCTACGTAGCGGCCAGCTCATGAACGGCAATAACACAGCTGAATTTGAACATTGGCTAGCAAAAAAGAATCGCGTAAAGTATGCAGTGACCTGCCATTCTGGCACACATGCTCTAGAGATCATTGCTGAATACTGGGCCCACCAGAATACTCAGCGCCCGCGTGTGCTGATGCCCAGTTTTACCTACGTGGCCACTGCCAATGCGTTTATTCGCGCAGGCTGGGACTTGCATTTCATAGACACCGACGCCTACGGCATCTTGGACGACAAAAAGTTTCCACCAGGTGTAGACTATGATGCTGTGGTCCTAGTAGGGCTCTACGGCAAATCAATCACACACTCAGCTCATGTACGTAGTTGGAATCAGTGGATTGCTACCAACACCATTGTGATCGAAGACGCTGCTCAACACTGGCTAGCTAACAGTTGTCAACGCATTGGTGATGCTGCTGCTATCAGTTTTGATCCCATGAAAAATTTGGCTTGCTATGGCAACGGTGGCGCTGTGGTCACAGACAGTCTAGACCTTGCCGAGTTTGCTAGAGCCTGGAGAGACAACGGCAAGCCCAATCACAACTATGCTGGTACCAACAGTCGCATGAGTGAAATAGACTGTGCTACCTTGTTGGTCAAAACTCAGCACTTGGATCGTTGGCAGTCTCGCAGAGCTTCTATATCAGAATTCTGGTGCAGTCGTTTTGCTACCAACTCTAAGATTCGTTGCTTGATCGACGAAAGCAATGCATACAATCACGCACATCACAAGTTTGTAATCGACATTGACAACAGACACGCTGTAAAACAAAGATTAGCTGAACTCAAGATCGAAACTCGTGTACACTACGAGCGACCTATTCACGAGATTGATGTATACCGTCAGTGGCCAGGTCCAGACATGCTGGCAGTGAGTTCCAGCCTGGCTCGTCGAGTGTTGAGCTTGCCACTTTACCCAGAACTCACTGACCTAGAAGTTGAATATATCAGTGATCAGGTGTTAAGTTGCGTCGCATAAACGCATAGCTGGCCAACCACGCCCACTCATAACTCTTCTTCAGGGCGTCAAAATCGCCCTGAACCTCTTCATAATATGCCACGGCATCTTCTGCGCCGTGCACACTCCAGATGCCGTTGTTGCCAATGCCCTTGGTTAACCAAGCGTTGAGTCTGTATTCGGCTTCAACATCAGGCAGGCTAGCTTGCAGTTTAAGAACTTCACGGAAAGCTGTGCGCCAGGCCATCCAAGGTGTGTCTGCGTAATATGCAATGCCCGAGTGCAAGGGCACAACTTCATGAGCCGAATCTAGCGTAAAGTCCAACCCTTGCCCTGTGTTGGCCAGTACCAGATCTCGATTGTAAGCAATCATAGCCTGGTGCCCGTATTCCAGTCCGTTGACCGGATTTTCTGCATGGAAGATGTAGTGTTTGGGTTGCTGCATACGGTCAGGTTGCCAGGTCCAGTCAAAGTGCATGCTGACATGCAATTTAGCAAACACAGCAAAAAACCACGGTGTTGTTGATTTCCGGGCCGCAGCATGGTAGGCAGCCACACGTCCGTTGATGCCGTCCACACGATGTACACGGTTGTTTCTATTGTAAGTGCTATCTAACAAATGACCGTAGTTTTGTGTGGCACTGTATTCGCCGTTGCTGATGAACACAATGTCCAAGGGTTGGTCACTGTGTCGTGATCTCTGTGTCTTGTCAATGTGCGGGTAATCGTACATTTGTGTTTTGATATCACCACGAGCAACCTTGGGCACAATCACAGCACTGGCTCCTGAACTCAGTGGTACAATAGTCTTGACTTCCTGCCGCCACAGTGGCACTGTAGGTAAAGTAACGGGAACACCATTGGTTGTGAACAGCGCCAGGGGCCCGGCCCAATCTGTTGTCTTTACTGCATCAACATGCGAGTCTGCGGCGTGTTCGATCACAGGCATGGGTCTACGTGGTACAACTTTGCGTGACACATAGTTTACACTGTACCATTCCAGCAACTGTTTCTTTTCTGCACGTTCAGCAAACGTAGGCACATGCATGTAGAATGTGTCTCCGAACTTTTGATCGTTGCTAGGGAACACATGCAGCATTGTTGACTGCCAAGTTTCAGGGTGCCAGCTAAAATCAAAGTCCGTGTAGTCACAGATCGAACTACATACCCACACATGCTCGTACTCACCGACCAAACTTTTAGCCAGTCGAATCAAGGTGTCTCGATAGTTGTCAAAGTAACGAATCTTCTTTACTGTGCCTGGGATCTGTCCTGCATTGCCATCCAAGTGATCAATTTCAAAGATAGCTGCGGCTTCTCGCTTGACTTCGGCTCGCATCATGTCTACATATTTGAACTCAGTGGCGCCAGGCACGCGATACTGCGGACCTCCGGTCTTCTGGTGCTGTGTAGCAAACTGATAGATGTAAGGAGGTTCACCTGGATCTGGTACCCAAGAAAAGTCCATGTCTGTTGTATCAACGTGTGCAGGAATATGCCAGTTGGTCATGTCTACCAATAGCTTTGCCACAGGCCCAGACATGTACTTGCGTTCTGTTGCGCCCGGCATGTGATATTCCACAGTAGGCATTTTTTCTGCAGACCACCATTGGTTGCCAAAAACGTAGATGTAAGCAGGGCTACCAGGTTCTGGACGCCAAGTATAATCCCACTCACAATCGACCAATGTGTGCCAATGATTGTCGTGGCGTGGCAAAAGCTGTGCAGGAATATCCATGTACTTGCGTTCTGTTGCGCCGGGCACAGTTAGTGTCAGCGTGGGCATTACTTCTGCTGTGTAGTATTGGTTACCGAACACATAGATATAAGGCGGGCTACCGGGTTCGGGTTCCCAGGACCAATCAAACTTGCAAGGATATAGCTGCTCAAAACGTGCAGGATCTCCCCGGCGTTGTGCCCTGGGGTAGTCCATGTACTTTATTTCATTAGCGGCAGGTACATGATAGCGGAGAGCAGGTCGCTGTTCTGGAGTAAGCCACTGGTTACCAAACACATAGATGTAAGGAGGGTCAGTAGGATCAGGCCTCCAGCTATAATCAAATTCTTCAATGTCATCTAACAACTCCCATTTAGTTTTATCAGGCGCAACTTTGGCAACAATGTTGTCCACATACTTGGTCTCTGTTCCTCCTGTGCTGTATGACACAGTGGGCTCCAACACTCCGGCATTCCATTGATTGCCAAACACATAGGTCATTGGAGGATCAGTAGGATCGGGTTCCCACGAGTAATCAAACTCTGCCACAGGCAAGTGATTCTCAAACAACTCGGGCTGCGGTAATCTACGTGTACGACGATCCATGTACTTGACTTCGGTTGCACCGTCTACATGGTATTTTAAACTTGCTTTGAGTTCAGGCGGATTCCACTGGTTACCAAACACATAGATATAAGGTGGATCTTGTGGATTAGGCACCCATGACCAATCCCAGGCAGCATCGTCGATGTCTTCGCAGATCTCCCAGTTGCCCATGCAGCCCCATAACCTTGCAACCAACACATCCACGAACTTGTCGGCTGTGGCTCCAGGCATTTCATACACAACTGTGGGCATTTCTGTAGCTAGCCAATGTTGATTGCCAAACACATAGTTGTAAGGCGGCTCAGTGTTGTCTGGGTGCCAGGAATAATCAAACTTTGCAACGGCTTCCAACAACTTCCAAGGGGTTTTGTCGGGCAATCTTAGATGTTGAATACCCACATACTTGCGTTCTGTTGCACCGGGCACTGTGTAAACAGCACCACCATTGGGCTGGTGTTGGGTAGCAAACTCGTAGATGTAAGGGGGATCTCCGGGATCAGGTTGCCATGATGTATCCACGCTGAGTGGATCAATGCTGTTTGGAATAGTCCAGTTTGTAGGATCTTTTGCCAGTGTAGCCGGCCAATCCATGTACTTGTGTTCGGTGGCGCCAGGTACATGATATTCTACCGTGGGCATTGTTTCAGCAGACCAATGCTGATTGCCCCAGACGTAGATGTAAGGTGGGTCCATGGGATGAGGTGCCCAAGACCAGTCCCATTTGTCTTCATCGATAGCGTAGTTTACTTTCCAGTTTGTTCTGGACTGTTGATTGGGAATCACTTGTGCTTGGAAGTGATATTGATCTGTGGCATCCTTGGGAATCAAGAATGTTCCTGAGTAATCGTACCACTGGTTAGGCCATGTGTGAATGAACTTGCTTTGCCAAGGCGCTGGTTCCCAAAGAAAATCAAAGCCACTGTAGTCCGCTAAGTATGTGACAATCCAGCAATATCTTGTGCGCGATTGCAATCTTGCATGCTCAATGCTATCTGCCTCCCGCTCATGCGGGAACAAATTTGGTTTAATTCCTATATAAAATACATCAAACATGATTAGAATCGACGAGATTTACAATAATACATTTTGGCCTTGGATCAAAAATCATTTGCCCGGGACCCGAGCATTTTTTTGCGATCCACCTGGACGTAGCGATCCGGATGCACTATTTAATTTTGGCAGTGATGACATTGTAGAAAACAACTTTGTATTTTTTCACGATCAAGAACCTGTACATCTAGATCTTCACTTGCCATTGTTTAATGCAGTGGCGGGTCGTAACAGTGACATTGTCACCTTTGGTGATAACTTTGCTAAAAAAATCGGACACGTTGTAGTCAGCGAGCAAGGCGAATTTGTAAAAAAACTGTGTTCAATATACAACTGGAAACCGCATTACTACTTTTATCATGGGTGGGCATGCAAAGATTGGTTCCGTGGCTACAACAAAACTTTTTTAATTCCCCGAGCGGTTGACCGAACTCCTACTCGTACATTCATGAGCCCCAACCGAATTGTTGCAGGCAAACGAGATCATAGAGTTTTGTTTTTGTACAATCTGTTCAAACACAGACTTGATCAAAATCATATTTCGGCACCCAGAGTGTGCCCATATGAAAACGTAGATATCTCGCAGATTGCACTCAAGTATAATAACATATATTCTGACATAGAGCAAGTGTTCTTGGACGCTGAGTTACCAAGACTTTTTGCAGGCGAAGAAACCCAGGTCATGACCTCTTGCTGGTTAGGCAACTATGACGAAGCACAGGACAGTTTGCTGTATGTGCCCACCGAAACGGTTTATTTTGGGCAACGGCTACACATCACCGAAAAGACATTCAAGGCCATTGCGTTAGAAATGCCATTTGTACTGGTAGCACCTGCTGGTAGTCTGGAGTACATGCGAAGTTACGGATTCCGCACCTTTGCAGATATTTTTGATGAAAGTTATGATGAGGAAACCGATGATATCCGGCGCATAGAAAAAGTCACTCAGTTGCTCAAGGATCTTGATGGTCTTTCAGTTCAAGAACGACAACAAATACATCGTCATTGTTTGCCGGCAGTGCAACACAACTATGAACACTTCTACGGCAGTGGTTTTGAACAGATCCTCTGGAAAGAACTGCTGAACATGCTAGATGAACTTCGTATGTGATTCTATCATCAAGGGTCGAGCCTATCCAGCACTAGCACAGCATCAGGCTCGACCTTATACTGCTGGCTGGAGAGAGTTTGGACGTCACTGGCCTTATACTGTGCCTGCTGAACTGTTTGGACACATGGACGATCATGGCATTGAATATCAGGTGCAGACTGTCGGCAGTGGTTTTTATGTGATTGGCCTGGGATTTTTTGACTTTGATGTAGATTATTTTTCACTGATTGCTTCAGACATGGCACAGCGTATTCGCAGCGGTCAAGTCACTGTGCTGTTTTATTATCACGAAGGTGACAATCCGCAGCGAATCAAAGATCGCCTGGATCGCTTGTGTGCTGTTAACAATTTTGATGCTAACTGCTATAGATTTGTCAGTGGCAACACTGCCGCAGCCAGTGTGCCAAATTTTGTATATTTTCCCGATCACGAATTATTGTACTGGCGACGCAATGGTTCAGCAGCAGCAGTTGTACAGCATCAAGATCAAAGGCCTTGTGAATTTCTTGCGTTGAATCGAACACACAAATGGTGGCGAGCCAGTGCTATGGCCGAGCTTGAGCAGTCTGGAGTGCTGGCCAACAGCCTATGGAGCTATAACACTGAACTTGCATTGGGCGATGATCCTGCTGACAACCCCATAGAGCATCAACCGACGGTAGACGTTGATGCATTTATGGCCCAGGGGCCTTACCGCTGTGACAACTTGACTGTTGATCAACACAATGATCACAGCATAACTGTTGAAGATCATTTTACAAAAACCTATTGCAGTATTGTATTGGAAACACATTTTGATGCTGACGGAAGTGGCGGCGCTTTCATCACAGAAAAAACATTCAAAGCCATTAAAAATGGTCATCCTTTTGTGATTGTGGGAACGCCGCACACCTTGGCCACACTGCGCGATCTAGGTTACCGTACCTTTGATCATGCCATAGACAACAGTTACGATGCTATAACTGACAACACTCAAAGGTGGCTGGCAGCAAAACAGGCCATACAACAAATACAAAGTCAAGACATGCAGGCATGGTATGCTAGTTGTTGGGAGGACATTCAGCACAACCAGCGTTTATTTGCCGCCAGCAAGCATCAACGCCTAAATACTTTATTCACACAATTAAACACATGATCAATTCTTATACCTCTTGGCAACCCTTGGAAGAAGTTATTGTGGGTCGTGCCTACCCTGCCGATTACTTTGACTTTATTGACAATCCTCAAGTTCGCAATCAGCTGCAACAGATCCTGCATGAAACAGAAGAAGACCTAACCAACTTACAAAAGACCATTGAACAATATGGTGCTCGAGTGCGCAGGCCAGACCTGCGTCCCAAGGACGAGTTTGTATGGTTCCAAACTGAAGGTGGTGGCGCCCCACTGCCTCCACTGACCCCGCGCGACTGGCAGATCACCCTAGGCGACAAACTGTTGCGTGTGCTGGCCATGAAAGAACTAGATACTATTTGTGCTGATTACAAAGACCAAGTTGTTAATCCGCACCGTAGTGAATGGGATCCTGACTGCGTGCTGAATGGTGCAAGTGCCAGCTGCATTGTGCGTGTGGGTCGTGATGTATTTTTTGACAATTCAGACTTTTTAAAGCCTGAACAAACTCGCTGGATCGTGGACAATGTTCTGGGACCAGAATATCGAGTGCACGAGGCCATCACAGACGGTCATGGCGATGCTGTGTTTGCCATACTTAAACCTGGTGTGTTATTGAGTTCAAAACATGATGTGAACTTGAATCTTGCCGCAGACTTCCCGGGCTGGGATGTGTGCAAGATCTGGGACCCAAGTATTTGGGCAGCCATGGAAGTAGGCAAGTTCAAGTACGAAAGCAACCCCGGTGCATGGTATGTGCAAGGGTCAACCCCCACACCTGAATTTACAGATTTTGTTGATACCTATTTGAAAAAGTGGACAGGCTTTGTAGCTGAGACAGTGTTTGACGTTAACTGTCTCGTGCTTGACGAAGAGAATGTAATCTTCAGTGCTTATAACAAGCAAGTGTTTGATTACTGTAAGAAGCATCGGATCAATCCGATTATTAGTGAGTTGCGTCACAGCTACTTCTGGGACGGCGGCATCAGCTGCTGTACCCAGGACCTACGTCGTCGTGGTGGCCTAGAATCATACCTATGATCATCCCGATTGCCAACCAGCACGCCTACAATTCAATCCCGCGCAATGCGCAACTAGGCTACACCATAGACTATCGCTGTAATGCACCTAGTCGTCAATTGGTAGTAGATTGGAAAGGCGATTGTTTTGTATGCGGCTGCGAGGCATGGTTACCCATAAGTCCTGGAAAGATCACAGACTTTGATCAGTTAAAGGACGTATGGGCTCATCCTACAGCACAAGCCCTACAACAAGACATAGTAGACGGTAAGTTTACTCACTGTGCTGTGGATCGTTGCGGTGTAAGAACTCGCAACTTGTTTGATACACGTTATGTTGTCAGCATCAACATAGACGAGAGCTGCAATCTAGCATGTCCCAGCTGCCGCAGCGATGCCATAATGATTGCACAAGGACCTGACTACGAACGCAAACTGGCACAGGTGCAACACCTACGCCGACTGCTGGAACAATTTGAAGAACCTTGTCACATTGTGATGAGTGGCAACGGTGATCCCTTGGCCAGCTCAATCATGCGGCCGCTGATACGTGATTTTCAGCCTGCAGATCAGCAAACCATACGCTTGTTTACCAATGGCTTGTTGCTGGAAAAACAGTTGAGTGATAGTCCAATACTAGACTACATCACAGAATACTTTATCAGCATGGACGCAGGTAGCGCCGATGTGTATCACAACGTGCGGCGTCCTGGACGTTGGGACGTTCTCATGCGCAATTTACAGTGGCTTCAGACTGTGCGCCAACGCACACGATCAGACGTTTTGCTAAAATTTGTGCTACAACAAGCAAACTATCACGATGTAGAAAATTTCTGCAAACTCTGTATTGAACTAGGGTTCCACGGCGTGGTCAATAGACTAGAAGATTGGGGTACGTGGACCAGCTTCTCCGAACAAGATGTAATAGGTAACAGCCAACATGCTGAACACCACCAGGCCATGGAAAACCTGCAAAGGGTTTATGGCCGCTATGCAGGTCGTATACAGTTCAACAGTAGTCTGGCTCAATTGGCCCAGTCTTGATCCAGCCAAGGAAATAGTTCACGCCAGTTTGTGTTGCGGCGGCGATCTATCTCAGTAAGATACACCTTGAGATCATTGATACGTCCAGGATCTCGGGGAGAGTTTGCAATCTGTTTCTGAATACCTTCCATGTGCTCTATAGCCGATATTTCCTGAGGCTTGTCGCGGGGCATCACTGCCTTGATCCTTTCAAAGTCTTGATCAAAAACACCAGGACCAAAAATGTCAGGGCGCATGTAATGGGGATCTGTGGCTGTCATAAAACTATAGCTAATAGGATTCCAAGGGTTACGCTGTTTGTTCCAGGCAACTATTTTTTCAATCAAGTCGGGCATTGTTTTAATGGTCAAAGGAGTTATACAGCCGTTGACGCACAGCACTATCCAATCTTTGTCGAGACAGTACTCAAAGTTTTCTTGCCACTCGTTGAGATCTAGACCCCACCGCACGTATTCCTCTTGTGGACCCCAGGCATCTATTGAGCCTGTAATCTGCAGACGCTTTAGCGAACCATTCTTGAACATTTGTTCGAAACGGTCAATGTAGGCACGAAATTTTTTGGGAGGTACCTTTAGATTGGTAATGATGTTGAACACAATCTCTGGATTTTGATGTGTTTCCCAAAACTCAATGCTGTCATCAAATTCGCTTTGAAAGAATGGCTCACCGCCCAGTATCTGATAGTAGCGAATCTTTTTGTAGCGATCGTGGTCCTTGAGATACTTCCAGAAGTCTGCTACCATTCTGTCATAGTGAGGATTCATAGGCTGATTCTTACCAAAGTACACTCGTCCTTGACTGAATTCCCCAAATCGTCGGTTTTCCTCTTCCCACTTGGTACTGAAGTGTGATCCGCAATACAAACAAGCCATGTTGCATACGTTGTTGAAATAGATTTCTAGGATAGTGGGCACAACTTCATTGGCTTCGGGATCTGTCAGCAATTCTTCTGGGGTGCGATCTGCTTCGTGTCCCGAAGCAAACTGATGCTGACGATCGCTGAAGCCACCAGCTTTTTCAATGTCCTCGCAGTATTGACAACCGCCCTTGGGCCACTCGCCGCGGCGCATCATTTCCCTGGCGGCTATTTTGTTGGGAAGGTTATGAAAGCTTTCGAAGTTATCAACCGGGATTTTGGCATGATGGGTTCTGTGACAGCTGGTACTGGTGCCCAGGGTCAAAAACACAGTGGACCATGCCCATTTTAGCAGGCACGATGTTTCTGTACGTATGGGAAATACTCGATTATTGTTGTTCACGAACAAACCTTTACATTGTATAAAATTTCAAAACGGTCTGCATCTTGTCGATCATTGACCATGGGCTCTCCACGTACATTCAAACTGGTGTTCAGCAGCATAGGGCAACCTGTCATCACATACCACTTTTCCAAGAGCTGCCGGATTCCAGATCCATCACGCGGCACTGTCTGGACACGACTAGACCCGTCAGCATGAACGATAGCAGGAAATAAGTCAGGATACCTACAATCAGCGACGACTTGCATATACCTACTGTTGCTCCAGCCACGAGGCATATCAAAGTAATCATCAACCAGTTCCTCCAGAATAACCGGGGCAAATGGTCGGAATTTTTGTCTGCGTTTGATTTCATTTACAAGATCTTTAATTTCTGGACCTCTAGGGTCCGCTAACAAACTGCGATTGCCTAGCGCTCGCGGACCGAACTCAGCCCGGCCGCTAGCAACACCAACAATACGACTAGTAACAAGCTCATCCAAAATGGCATTAACAGGGTAAGGGCCTGCAATATCATGACCCAGAAAAGCGTCACGCCAATTAAGCCTACCGCCGTAAGCCAAGGCGGCGGCGCCCAGACTAGAGCCACAATCACCAGGATTAGGCATAATCCAGATATTATCAAAATAACTCCCTATGCGTCGATTGGCCGAACAGTTCAAGGCCACACCGCCAGCATAAACTAGATTAGAACTCCAGTCAAACTTGCGAGCTCGAATCATGATGTTGAGTATGAGGTCCTCAACTAGATCTTGTGCACCAGCAGCAATGTCAAAATCTGTGTGATCTGACAGATATTTTGTAGCCAGTCCCAGATGTAGGTTGTCACGAAACTTGATTTCCCATTCGCTGTCTATCAAATCAAATCGCATACGCTCTGCTGTGTCTTGACCTGCACCATAAGCAGCCATGCCCATGAGAATGTATTCTTCGTCTAAAGGTTTAAGACCCACACGTTTTGTTACAGCACTGTAGAATAGTCCCACACTGTTGGGATATTGTTGCCCCCATAGTTTTTGATATTGTGCTTGACCGCGACTGTCATACTTGGCAGCCCAGATACTTACTGTGTCAAATTCTCCGATGGCGTCGATGACGACGACTGTGGCTTTTTCAAACGGCGACGTTTGAAAACCGCCAGCAGCGTGACTAAGATGGTGGTTGAAAGTGCGTATGGGCACATTGCGATAGTTCTTTCCAAGTTCTCGACGCACAACTTGTTTGGCCGTGCATTGGTGCCAGTTGAATCCCTGGCCGGCATACGCGGAACGCAGTTGTTTTAACAAAGGACGCTCATAATATGCAATAGTATCTATGTCTGCACCGTGCTGACGTATGTCCTCTATCAAGCCAAGACTATAGTGTTCGTCGTGTTTGTACTTGCTGTACCGTTCACTGTGTGCAGCAAATAAAATTTCTCCGCGATGATCAACAATTGCTGCACCGGCGTCGTGGAAGCCAGCACTGATGCCTAGTATGCTCATTTATAGATAAAAGGATCTTGCTTGCGTAGTTCTTTGAGCTTTTTACGGTAGCGAATTTCTAGTTGAATTCTATCCCAGATGCGTTTAATCCATTTCATGTCAGTGCCTTTATTTGTTGTTCAGCATAGTCCGGATCGTTCCAGCTGTAATTGTATGTAGCTTCAGCACTCGATGTGCGTATTTTATAGACGTCCAGCTTAGTGGATAGCTGCTGCCATATAGCTTGGTAGTCCGTGGTACCAAATGACCTCTGTAAATCAACCTGCCCGATCTGAGGATGGCCGATTGTGAGACTCTTGTCAGCGGGGTCAAATCCATTTTGGACCAACCATTCGCGGAACTCTTCCAGCTTGCGGATTTGCCAATGGTATGCGCCAGGGTCTCGTGCCCACTCAATGTCAAAATCTCCAGCCGCCTCAGTCTGTGACTTGAGCGAACTCGTAACCAATTCTCCAACGCGGCTATCGCGGCCCTCGTCATTGAATACTTCCCAATGGTGTTTGCCCACAGCTTTATTAACGCCCACATACACACCACCAAGACTGCGGTTAATAGTGTCAACACCAAATAGTTCATAATCTTCCTCGTCTAATACAAAGCGCGGAGCACGAAGCCAGCACATCAGCTGACTAGGGCGTTTCCACTCTGGTGCTTGTACGTCTTTACGCATGCTCAGCACCAGGCTTTCTATTTCATGACACAACAAGTTCAGCTGGCGTATGTGCCAGCGTGTATAGTCATCCGCAGCATCGTAGTGCCGGCTCATTGCACCTGATGTACCCTGCAGGTCCTCAAAGTAACGATGCAGATGATTCATTTTGTCATGATTGATATCAAGGTCTTTTTGTACTACATTAGCCGGACTAAAGAAGTCTTGTATACGATAATCCAAGGTAGAACTGTTGATAGCATTGATGCTGCGATTTACTTGTGTACACAAGTATTCCAAGTTGCGAGCATGTTCTGTCCAGCCCATCCAACAGTAATTCTTTTCTAAATGCAGCCCTTGTACAATGATGTTGTTTAGAGCAGCCAGCCATTTGCGGCTTAGACTGTTGTTGTGCACATCAATGTAAACTGTTTGCGTTGCACCGTCGGCGCCGCGGAGAACTATTTCAACTGTTTCCAATTTCCATCCACCATTTTAATACTTCAGGACGCTGGCCAAGAATATCTGTCATAGTCACTGATTGCGTTCTAATTTGTTCTAATTTTAGCACACGAGCCTTGCCCTTAACAAGCCCTGCACGATATTGATCAGGCCACTGTTGCTCAAACGTGGGACGATTCTTCAGCTGTAGCAATACATCACGCATGGCCGCAGACGTGCAGTCTGGCACCAGTTCATCTACCCAGGCATCCAGCAAAGGCCTAGGCAAAGCAAGAGGACTCATTGCAATGTCTGGAGTAAATGAAAATATTACCTTGGCCAATAATTCTACATCGTAACCCTGTGCTAGACGTTGAATGTTGTTGACCTCAAACATACCCGGCAAGGTCAATGTAAAGTCCAATCTCATTTGTCGTCTATTTCGTTGGTGTTCAAGTCCTGCTTCGAAGTTTGCACAGAATTTCTTGTAGTCAAGACCTGTCCTAATGTATTCACCGATTGCTCCAGTGCCGTCAATGCTCGCGCAAATTTGCCAATCACGAATATGATCCAAAATATCGCTATAAAGGTTACACCCCCTATAATCAATACGGCTAAGATTGGTGTTGTACCTTGCATATACACGTGGTCCATCTCCTAGTTCAACAATGCGCTGCATATAACGCCAGTGTTGTTCATACATCAAGGGTTCTCCGCCAACCCAATAGATTTCTTCAACATCATGTCGTTCAACGGCCTCAGCAAATTCGGCCTCAACTTGACTATCCTGGAACTGTGTGATTGCATCACGACTATCTTTTCGCATCCAATTGTTTTTTGGATTATTCCAGTCAACCATGTCATGAGTCTTTTCCTCGGTCTCCCAGGCCGACGAAAGCATATCACCGCAAGTCCTGCACTTGAAGTTGCACAGATTGGAAAACCTATAATCCCACGAAACAGGTACCATAGTTGTTGAACCATCGGGCAGCGTGTTATCGTAAACTTGTTGTAGTTTGTGCCCGAATAAATGATCGAAGTAGGTCCTATAGACACTAGTGTTAAGGAGTCGGTCATTGCATACCTCACATTCCGGTAATGTTTCCCCAGCCATCATACGGCGGCGCACACTCTTCATGTGCTCTGAATTCCAGTGCTGTTCTAGCGTCAATGGAATGTAGTGCCCAGTGCCGGCTTCGGTATCTATGTACTGCTCAAAGTTCTGCGCAGGCTCACGGCTGGCACAACACATGCGCCGCTCAGTTTGCGGGCTCAGGTACGTGTGCACCCAGGGCGCCAGGCACATTGTATCAGGCTTGGTTGTAGTCATACTCTAATATGGCTGCCAATTCTGGATCTACTTCGGCCAAGTTCTGACTGCGTTTGCGATCTAGGTCGCGTATTTTCATGCGCATCATAAACCCGTCAGAGTCGGCGCCACGATTCATAAAATCAATGATGCGCATAAATTCTGCCTGATACTCGGGCTGTGTTTGTTTTCTGCTAAAATGTAGGTCTATCTTTTCTTTTGCTGTTTTTGGTAAGGTAGCAATACTGAAATACCAGGCATCGTGCATCATGTTCCAGTACACAAAGTCAAATCCTTGTTTTTTGATCCAGTCTGACGTTTGATGCAGATGCAATACATTAAAAATATTCACGGTACAGCAAACCTGTAACCGGAGACAAGGCAAGGCTTTTTTGAGTTCAAAAAACTTTTTGACATTGTCTTCCACTTCAAACCACTTGGCATTGGTTCGTTGATACTCAAATCTAGGTCCAGTGTCATCAATGCTGAATGCTACCTCTACGGTTTTGAAATGACGCCAAATATCAGCCGCATTTTCTGGAAATATGGTACCATTGGTATTGTAGTGTATTTCAACTTGGTGAGCAATGCCACGGTCCACTATGCCTTGCAACATGTCAAAGTGTTCCTGGATCATAAAAGGCTCGCCGCCGGTGAATTCAATGTAGCGTATGTCGGTGAGGCACTGATCAATTTGACTCCAGAAATTGGCATTTTCTTGCGGCCACGCACCGGCTCGTAGCATTTGATAATGATAGCTGTTTTTCTTTTCTGCTGGGTAGAGTTGACTTAGCTCTTCTGCGGCAAACTGACTGGATGACCATGAGCCGCAAATACGACATTTGAGATTGCAGATATTGCCTAGTTTGAGATCTAGAAACATCAAGGGCTTGGCATCCTCGGTCCATTCTGTGTCTGCAATTACATGTTTGAGACGATCTAGGGTGTGCATGCGTTTGCTGGTTCTGCCAGAACGTTCCTCATTCCAACACTTGCGACAGGTCTGGGGCTGCCGGCCCTGTAAAAATTCTTGTCTGAGACTGCGCATGTGATTGCTGTCCTGAATTGCAGAGAAGTCAGCAGTGGCCAATTCAAACTTGTTGCCTGCGTTGTCTACTATTTCGTCATCGGCCAGACAGCAAGGGCGCACTGTGCCAATTGGGCTGGCTTCCAGGCTCACCCAAGGTAACACGCAGAATTTATCGTGTGGTAATTTCATTTAGTAATTCCTGTAATTGTTTTGCCCATCGTTCATGTGCTAAGGGCCCGTGATGCTGACCGTCGCTGCCTTTCCAATCGTGCGACCAAAGCAAATCGTGCAACTGGATTCCGCCGGCAGCAAGAAGATTTTTATAGTGAAAATCAATTGGATCAAGACTCCAATTTAGAATAGGTATTTTTGCAGCGGTACAAACGGCATTTGTTGTAATTATTGCCTGCATCCATTCGGCCCAGAAATTCAACTCGCTGTAACGCAAACGGGTCTGAAACAAGGGATCTTCAGCTTCGCGTATAGTGGCCAGAGAGCCAATGCCGTTTTTCCATATCACAGTGCGAACAGGATGCGGCCATTGCACTACAACAAATTCAGGGCGACCTGTGCACTGTATCCAACGTGCAATGCGCACACTGGCAATCCAGGCGTTGCCCCCGGCTTCGGCTAGATTGCAGGTCTTGATCTTGACTGACCGCGCCAATTGTGACGACCAATTTTGATCAGCGTCTACACCCACTGCCGAAGTATGACTGCACCCTGCACTAAGAAAATACGGTGCCGAAACTGGCGCAGTAGGTCTCCCAAAGAAATCGTCGAAGTTTATGCTCATCTCAGTGCTTGTAATTCAGGTATCACATCCAAGATGTTTTCTTTTCTTATGGCATCCAATTGCTCGGTAGTGCTCCAGAACTTGGGAATCAGCTCAGTGTTGTCTGTGGCCATCATGTATTTGATAGCTGATTCAAAACCCACAGTGGCTCTGTGCAGCGGATCACGTGTGCGCAGCCATTCAAGATGTTGTTCAAACTTTGCTCGAATCTGCTGCTTGTAGGCCAAAGGTGCAATGTCCAACCTGTACTGTACAGGATCTTGAAGAATATTGATGTTTAGGTCTTGCGGTTTCAGCAGACCTTTGTCTACCCACTCTCTGTGAAAATCGGGCAGGTGCCAGGCATTCATGATACTGAGCGTGGGGCTGATGTAAAAATCCACTTCGGGGCAGATGGCCAACATATCTCTACGATTTTGTTCAACCACGGCCCAGTCTGTGCCCTTGCGTATGTACTCGCCGCGCTCGTGGCTGGCATCCAGGCTAGCGCCCACAGCCACACTGTCAAACTGTTTCCAGTATTCAAACACACTCTTGCCTTTGAGGTCAGTGTGCGTGAAGTTGGTGTTGTAGATCAAGCGCACATCAAAACGTTTTCTTCGCACCAGCTCGTCGAGAATACGATAGTGTTCTTCCATGAGCAGGGGTTCGCCACCGGCAAAATAAATTTGCTCAACATAGTTCAGGTGTGGTTCCAATTGTTCCCACATGTCTGTTTCGGTTCGCCCAGCATAGTTCAATGCGGTATTCTTTTCTTTCCAATCTCCGCCGGCCAATTTGGCCTGATCCTGATACCATTGACTGCTGAAAATATGTCCGCAGCTACGGCATTTCAAATTGCACAGATTGCTGAAACGAATATCCCAGTAGGTCATTTGGAATTTATTGAATGTGCCATCTTCTTTGGTCTTGTGCACACGGTCAATATGATGTCCGTGATGCTTGTTGGCACTTTGACGTCCTGAGAAAAAGCCTGATTTTTCTTGTTCGTAGCATTTACGGCAAGTTTCGTTGGGCACGTCATTCAGCAGATCTTGCCGAAGTTTTTTCATTGGCTCGCCGTTCCAGATTTCGGCCAGGGTCTGCTGCTTGGTATTGCCATAAACTGGGGAATGTGCGGCATGACAGCAGGGATAGGCTTCACCAGTGGGCCAGGCATGCATGTGTATCCAGGGATAGATGCAGAAGTTCTTGCTTTCGCTCAACAAAAACTTTTCTCGTTCGCTGACATCATTCAAATTGATCTTGATAGGATTGGCCGATCCGTACTGATACTGATTCTTTTCTTTGCGTTCAGTGTGGTTGATTTGCAGTTTGCGAAATTCTCCCGCAACCTGTTCAAACTTCACTGACACAGGATCTGAACTTTCTGACTTGATGGCTGCAATTTCTGCGGCAATATCAGGATTGGTACTGAGTACTACCACAAAGTAGTTGCTGATGTCTATTTCATTCAACGCCAGTTGTAGGTTCTTTAGAATCACACCCACAGTGCCTTCATTTTCGTAGTAGTCATGTGTGTGCAAAAACACAATGCGCTGATTGTCTGCATAGGCCGGTTGATACACAGCCTCGCATTCATTGCGCAACCATTTTACACTGTGTTCATGATCGTCGGTCCATTTGGACAGGTCAATGACCCCGACCACTTGATATTCAGTTTGAATTTGTTCTAGTGTCATAATTTGTTGTACCATTCAGTTAGTTCAGGAAACGTGGCAGCAAAGTCTTTGCCTCTGCGTTGATCGTATTGAGCATAAAAATTCTTGAAATCACTCAACAACTTGGGCATTTCAAAAGCATCCGAGTGTGGAGTTTTGACCACGTCAAGATAGTCTACTAGGCGCTGTGCATGGTTGATTTCGTGTTCTTGCAACCAAGGGTTAGAGCGATTCTTGAACAGCCACTCTGCAAGCTCTGCACGATAACGATTACGTACGGTGTCCGGGAATACCAAGGCTGATTGAAAGCTAGGGAACCGCAGAATATTCAAGGTGAAATTGACCTTGTCTCGACCGTACAGGCGCTTCAGGTCTAGCAATCTGTCCAAGAAACGTGGCAGGCTATCCAGGCACAGTGCGTTGATGGTACACATCACGTGCAAGGCTTTTACAGTGTTGGATTTCAACAATGTGTGTACGTTGTTTAGCCATTGATTGTAGTCTAGGCCATCGCGAATGTATTCTGCTTGCGCACCCACTGCTTCCATGCTGGTATACAGTTCTACATGCGGCAGCGGGCGAATGGCATCAATGAATTCGTTTAGCTTTGTTTGATCGAATCCCAGATTGGAATTGATGGCAAGCCGTGTGCGACTTTTGCCACGATTCTCTTTGAACCAGTCAATGAGCTTCCAGGTGTGACCTGACATGAGGGGCTCTCCTCCTGTGATTCTGAGTTCCTGGAGTGTACTATGTAGATCCGACTCCCACCACTCAAAAAACGCATCAACATAAGGATTGTTTTCGGTAATTTTGTAGAGCTGACTACTGTCATGAGTATGAGTGAAGTGGTTGCGACCATCACTAACCAAACCGCTGTAGGGTCCGTGACGCTTAATGTCATTAACCCACGTTGTACTAAATGCTGGGTTGCAATAGCTACAAGCAAACTGACAAGTGCGATCGAAAGCAATCTCCAAAGTACGGAGGTTGACATCTTGATCGAATGGTGTATTTCTAGCTTCATGCAAGGCCTCTATGGGGTAGATTTTTGATTTGTACACACGATCACTGATAGCATCGCGACCCATGTCTTCAATTTTCCAGCAGTACTCGCAGCCTGCAGGACGTTCCCCGGCCAGCATTCGACGACGATCGTCTTTCTTTTGATCGGTATTGTGCAACAGCCTAGGGTTGGTGCGGACTTTATCAGCGTCTACCAAATGGGCCGGCGGGTGATGGCAGCTGGTGGTCATGCCGCTGCCTAGCCAAATGGTAGCATTGTACCATTTCGCTGCACAAAAACTGGGGCTTAATTTGTCCAAGACTTCTTGGCGAAATTCAAGATCGTTCATTGAGATATGTTAGAAGTTGTTGTGGTAACAGTGCCCGTTGTTGGCGATTGTATTCCACTAAATGTTGTTGATTGTATTTACAAATATATCTGCTGGCTTCCCAGAATTCAGCAGCATTGCTCTTTTCACACAGCCAGTGTACAGTATCTATTATACGCTGCATTCGCCCTTGCGGGCTATCAATTTGATCATATCGTTCGTCAATCAATTTGTCAAATGTTTTGAATCCTGCATTGCGTAAATCACGTAGATATCCGGGATTGGCGGCTACCACAAATGGATGTGCCATTAGCATGGGTTTGTAGATCTTTTCTGTGCGAAATGTATGCGGGTAATCGTAAATGGTTTCTGTTACCAAGCTGAACCAACTGTCAGTGTAGCAACGATAATTCACAATAGCATCACCCCAGGTGTTGTTGAACAGTTGGTGTTTGACAAACCCGCCATCTGTATACAAACTGGGTTTTAAATTTTCTCTAGCACGATCAATTTCATATTCTGGGGGCAGCAATCTAATGGGCTCAAGCTTGGCCGTTTCCAAACTGGAAGTAAATGCCATTTCCACTGTGCTGCCAAGATTGCTCCACAATGCATGATCCAGCAGGCCGCGATGGCGTAGTTGATCTATTAGATATTTGCGATGCGGGCGTAAGCGGCCGTTGAGAAACAAATATTGATATGGACGGTAGTGCTTGTAGTCCATGGCAGCTTGTAGCTGTGCCGCTTGATTTTCTGTGTATTCTACAATGTTGCTGAAATAACAGTCTGTTTTGCAGTAGTTCCAACCCGGTTCTAGGTCGCCCGAAGTCAGCAAGCCTATACGCCCGTCACGCACATAGTCCGTGATACGTAGACGTTTCAGTTGCAGTAGAATTGTTTCCGAGCCTTCGGCAGGATTTGAGAAAATAATTCGACCTGGGTATTTGGTAGCCAAGTCAGTGATTGCTTGCCAGTTGTCTTTGAGTACAACTCTGCCCACAATATACACATTAACGGGATCAAAGTCCACATCCGACCATTGCCAGAAAGATTCATCAGCATGGGGTTTCAGCAGGTCCCAAACTTCTGCCCACTCGTCTACAACAATCTTATGTATTCCTAGCATGATATTCGCACTCTGCCCACCATGACCGCATCTCAGGGAATACTAGTAAAAAGTCCGTGCCACGTCGACGATCGTGCTCACTGAAGAAACGATAGAAGTCTGCTTTGGCCACTCGATTGTCAAGTTTTTGTCCTTCACGCATCCAAGCAATGTCTCTGCGCAGACGCTGTACTTCGTAATCGCGGAATCCAACCAAGTCAGTGGTTATCATGGTTTCCATCCAGTCAGCACAGGCCTCTAGTTTGACAGCATAGCTTTCGGGCAAAATCTGCAGGCTTTGCCAAGCAGGTTCACGCAGCACAGGCGTGTCAAACCACACACGCTGATAAGTCTTTGAATAGTTTTCTCGCAGACGCAAAATCCATTCCATGTACTCACGGAATCCAGTAACACTTAAATTATTCATTGTGATAATGAATGTTAGGCTGTTGCGATACGGAACTTCTGTGAGATAACGATTTACATTGCTGACCACACGTTGTGAATCCATGCCATTTCTAATGTATTCTGCTTGAAAACCGCGACCTGAATCCAGGCTCACATACTGCATGAAATGCTCAATTTGTGTGTTGCACAAGCGTTTAACATAGCCTATGTACTTTTCAAACAGTGCGTCCTCTACTGAGAAGTTGGAAGTAACATTTAAGTGCAGTTCAGGATGCGGTGCTGCCAACACATAGTCAAATACCCTATAGGTATTCTTGTCCATGAGTGGCTCGCCACCGGTCATGCGGAAATGTCTAAGCTGGGGATACAGCGTGGGCCACCACTGCCAAAACGCTTCAACATAGGGATTATGTTCCCTAGCGGGTATAACACGTCTAGACCCCGTAAAGTGTTCAGGAGCATTATGTGGTGTGGAAGTAGCATAAGCGCCATGACGGTTAGCTTCGTCGGCCCAGCTAGAGCTAAACTGGGGACTGCAATAACTGCACTTAAGGTTACAAGCGTTGTTAAAATTAACCTCAACATAGCTGGGAATGATGTCATCTTCGTCTCCAGTTGAATTTTTTATTCGTTCAAAGTCTACAGCGGCCCAGGGCTCGCCTGAACGGTAATGACGATCACTGAGCTTGCCTAGGTCTTCCATGTTCCAGCAGTATTGACATTCGCCAGGGCGCTCGTTGCGCAACATGATCTTGCGTTGCTCTTTTTTGTAGGGTGTGTTATGTAACTGCCCCGGATTGGTATCTAATCCTTCTACAGGAATTCGATGCAAAGGCGGATGATAACAACTGTTGTTGAGTCCTGTGGGCAAGTGTAGGCTGACTTGCTTCCATTTGGCCAAGCAGAGTGCGGGACCCAGATCCCGCTGCATCTGCTCCGCAGTTGACATGAACTTGCTTTGATCGCCTTTGCTCATTACCAGCCTTCAAGCTTGCGGATAACGTCAATTTCGCGAACCATTACGCCTTGGTTATGCCAGTTACTACGATAGTGGTGTTTGAAAAAAGCACTTTGTTCAACTTCTAGAATGGCCATGGGCAGGGCCAGCTGGTTGTGCAGATCTTCCGCCAGCCGGTTGCTGATCAGTCGAGGCTGGCTATCTTTGACTGTGGCCCACAGTTCGGCCAAGGCATCAAAATTTTGCACCAGAGTATGATCCCAATTTGTGAGCATGGTCATGTAGGTGCCTTGGCGTGCGCCAGCAATGGCCCATTCGCCGTAGTCTACGTCTGTGCCTACATTGTGCCAGATTGTAAGGTTGTCCAAGTTTCGTAGCACCTGATTTTTGAATTCTTCTACTGTGGGCTTGCGACCGCGTTGCAGACACATTTTTACACCTTCGCGGAATCCTGCACGCCAGGCATGAAAGGCATCGCCATTGGGGTAGGTTGTTGAATAGCAGTCATGCATGGGCCAATACAAAGGATCAAAACAAAACTCCACTTGTGTTTCATCCCGCCCGTCGGTGTTTTCGTGTGTTCGCATGTTCAAGACAAAATCCTTGGTCCAAGAACTCAACCCACCATTGCCATACATCAGTCCATTGATATGATTACGTGCTCGCCAGCGGAACACAGCGTTCTTGTATTCTTCATTAGGAAGAACAAGCGTTTGATTAAAAAACGCCGGGTTGGGGATATTGTCGCCATCAATGAGAATGAATCTATCAGTGTCGCTGGCCTTGGCTGCCGCTTTGTGAGCAGCATCGCTGCCCTTAACGCCATCCACCCGTTTTGCCCAAGGCACCATGTTCTTAATCTTGACCCAAAATTCTTCTCGTTGTGGTTCATCATAGGTTAGGTAAATGCAGTCTAAATCTGCGATATCAACTTTCATAGGTTCGTTTACTCCAATAGGTTCCGTTTTGTTTTACTACCACAGCGACATCCTGTGAATGACACAGTGTGCCCGAGTCACTGGGCGCGATCTTTTGTGCTGTTTGCCAGGTCACTGGTATCAACTTGCCATTGCGCACACGTACATTGCTGTCATTCTTGGCATACTGCTCTGCTGTGATTTCGATGTATGTACCAGGCAGATCTTCCATGCTGTAGAATAATGGGAAGCCTGTGCTATCGTGGTACAATCTATAGAACACAGGACGAGGCAGGGGCATGTTTTCCAGTGCACCAAAAAATTCATCAGGAGTCATCATGCTTGCCACCTTTTGACATAGTAATGAAATGCACCCCACTGTGCAATAGTATTGATTCGCAAGGGATTCATTTCCCAGACCAACTCTTGAGTCCAGTCTTCTGTGGCGGTACCTGCGTGTGCTTTTTTCATGTGTACAATTGTGGGAGATCCGGGCAGCGTCACTTGTTCAGGCCCAATAATCTGTGCGGCCATGGCATAGACCAGGTCAGTGTCTGGCACGTCAGGAGAGAATCGAATCAGTGCACGATACTGATCCCAGTTTGCAAAAATACTGCGCACAGTGTCAAAGAACTCTTTGGCTGTGTTGCTTAGACGCCAGTAGGTTATGGCATTGTAAACATCGGGCAGGCCGTTGTCATCAAATACCTGCCGATAGTTTCTTGCGGTGCTGATCTGATCTTGCCATGTTCTACATCCGATCGAAACCACAACATCTCTGTGCCTGAACATTGACCACCAGTGGTCAATGGGAGTAGCAATCAACATGTCTGCTTCTAGTTTGATGGTTTCACGAAAAGGTGTCTGATAAAATACCAGGGGATCGTTGGCGTAGGGATTTTCAGTGTCAATGTCTACCACATGTGTGTAGGCAAATAAATGATGATCCGCTGCATATTTCTCGTTGGTCAGCAAACAAATCCGTGCTTGAGGATGGTGTGCCAGCAGTGTTTTGGCCAAGGTGCGAGCACCATCAACATAGTCAATCTTGCTGTCTACGTTGAATGCTGGAATAATGTAACCTTGTTCTTCAACGGGCCGCAATTATCTTCTCCAGGTGTGCTTTACCCATGGCGTGGAAGTCTGTACCTGAGATACCCACACTGCGCAGTATACCATCGGGGTCTTTGTATCTCATTGAAAAGTAATCATTGTCTAAGTGTTCGAGTTCGGTATCTGGCAATACCGATGCTAGGTCCCAAGGAATTTCGTCCACGGTGTTGGTGTGTCCACTCACAATACCTAAAGCAATGCTGAGTGCAAAATCATTTCTGTAGGTAGCACGATCAATTTGATACAAGTCCCTGTAGTGCTGCCAATTTTCACGCACCATTGTCATTGCATCAAAGACATATTGACTGAAATTTGTACGTTTAAAACATACAACCGTAGCCCACCACATGGGCATCTTGTGCCGGCCGAATGTGTTCAATCCGTCAAGAGGTTTTCCAGTTTTTGTATCCCAAGCATTTTTGTGGCACAAGAAATCAGTATTGGTATCCCAAAGTCGATTTAGATGATCACTGCAAACCACATAGTCAGCATCTAACACTAGAGTGTGGTCCCAGGGTGTTAAGTTAAACGCATCAACTCGCCCGGCATTGTGCCACGACACAGTTGACGCATAATCCTCAAACCAACGTGTCCCGCCTGTGCTTGGTTGTGTCTCAATGATTCGGTCAAACGATTGATTTCTTGCTCGGTCGACGTCATTGGTGACCACGGCCACCGGAATGTCAAGGTGCCGTCGAATGCGTTGAGCACTCCATTCAGCCATAGCAAGGTAGTCGGTTTGTTCATTATTGAATGCAAAAATAAGTGCGCCGCGTGTCATCGTTGTCGTTGATTTTGTTCGTGTTCTACCAGCCAAGCGTTCATTTGCTCTTGCCAGAGTTGTTGACTCTGTGCATATAGTTCTTTGGTATCAACTTGTACAGGGTTTTCGTACAAGTCCAGCAGCACAGCTTCTGCGCCAGGGCAAGTCAGCAGTGTGGTTTGCAGTTCTGGGCCAGCACGCCACATACCGCCACGGTAAGCAAACAGCATTCGGGCTTGGTATTTTTCTTTGAGTATACGTTTTGCGGCAACGTGATCAAACCGTGCTCGTGCGTGAGCAACAAGAGATTCAGTATCCATCTTGATATTTTACAGGAGATAGCAGTAAAAGTAAAGGGCCTTGCGGCCCTTTTGGTTAAGCTGTTGTGGCAGCCACTGATGGGGTTCCCCAACTGTTGTTCAAATAGGTTGTTGAAGGTGGGTAGTACGTGCAAATTGTGCAGGGTGCAGTACCTGGTGTGGCACCCGAGGCGGCAGTTCCGCCCGAAATTGGGTCGCCGTCTGACGCTGACCAAAGTGTAGTAAATGTTAGTACCGTTGAGCTTGCGTTCAGCGCCACACTGTGTTGAATAAAGTTTGACGTATAAGGTGCAGTGTCAGCGAACTGTTTGTAGATGATTGTGGCAGCAGCGCCCGCAACAAGATCATAGAAACCTGTAGTGGTTGCTAGTGTGTTAGGAACACCGGTTCCGCCAATTTTGGTTGTGCCTGTGTAACTGGTACCAGCAATAGTCTGTGTGGCTGTGCCTGCTGTGAAGAAAATATCACCGCAAAGAGTATTGGCCAAGTCGTTCCACTCAGGGTCGCCAGTTTGACTAGTGGAAGTTTTGCTTACATCTAATTTAATACTACCGCCTGCGTTGAAGAAATGGCGTGCAGCGTTGGCGCTGGCAAAAGTCACTGTGTTAGTAAAGGTAATTGTCCAAGTAGCGCCAGAAGTGGTAGCGGTTTTGGAGTTAGTACCAGTCCATCCTGTGAATTGACTTCCTTGTGCAACAGCGTTAAGTCTGTTGGTTGTAATGTTAGTCAAGTCAGTGTTTAGAGCCGAAAGAATACCAATGGTCTGACCAGCAGTAGGCGCAGTACGAGCAGTAATCGCAGTACCAGTCTGGCTGCCCATACTAGCGATGGTATTAACCAAACTAGCCCATTGAGTGGCTGTGATTGTGTTGGTTGCTGCCACAGTTGATATCCCTGACTGTCCCCAACCTTTGTCTCCTGAACCAATTCCCCAGACGTCGTTGACGTTGGCGCTAGCGTTGGTGCTTACAAATCCGTTGTAGTCTGTGGCCTGAATTAAACCACCGCTTGTATATGTCATGCTGTTGTCCTAATTATTTAATACTCACAATAGCTTCGACTGTGCCAATGCCTGTGCTTGTTTTAGATGTCAATGCACGACCAATCACATTGAATGACGTGGCTTCGCCTGCGCGAGCTGCACGAGCCAAACCGTCTCCTGCTGAGACCAATCGATCGCCTTTGCGTATTATACCTGAAACTTTGACTGGAACGCGACCTGTCATGGCCACAGGAGGGTGAGTATCGTTTTCTCCAGCACCACCGTTCATGGTAAAGGCCGGCTTTGTACTTATCACACCGAACACAGAGTCACTGAGTTCCAAGCGAGATTTGGTAATTTCTTTGTCGCCGCCTAGTTCAACCACAGTGCCCGGTTCCATAACTTCGTCAGCTTCAAAGCGTTCTGCAACGTCAGCATACAAGGCTGTGGTTGCAGTGGCAAAAACCTGGTTAAAGTAGTTCGAGCTAGATCCAATGTTGCCCACAGCGTTGGAACCACTCTTGCCAATACTGGGCACAGTGATACCGCTAAAAGTTGCACCTGAACTAGAAACAACCATAACGTTGGCAGTTCCTGCGACGTTGGCAAAAATTGATCCACCAGAGCTGGGAATATTGACTTCTGTAGTACCGGCACTGATCTTCTGAACACTGACCGCTGCACTGATACCAGTTAGCAAGGCGCCGTTGCCCAGGAAGTAGCTACCGGCAATGTTGGCCGAGCTAGTAATGTTACCTGTTACAGTAACTAGACCGCCAGTGATCAAGTTACCGCCAGTGATGTTACCACTCATGCTTGTGGTAGTACCTGAGAACAGTGTAGCAGCAACGTTGCCGCCAGTGATGTTGCCGGCTGAGCTAACGATACCACTGGATAGCAAATTGCCTCCGGATACGTTGCCAGTAACGCTGACTGCGGTACCAGTGTGATTTGTAGCAGCAATATTACCGCCAGTGATGTTACCTGAGGCACTGATCAAGCCACTGGTCAAGAAATTACCACCAGTGACGTTGCCCGAAATTGTGGCCAGACCGGCTGTGGTCAAATTGCCACCAGTGACGTTGCCGCTGGCACTGACATAACCAACAATGTTGCCACCAGTGCTGGTCACGGTAACAGTTGTTGCACCACCAGCTCCAAGAGTAAGGTTGCCTGGGTTTACAACGTTGCCGCTGAGCACACTGCTGGCGTTCTTGGTTACAGTGATACCTGGATAGATAGTCGGGAAGTTGGTATTAACCGGGCTTGCAGGTGTAAAAGCAGAAGCTAAACTGACAATAGCTTGTCCGCTGTTGTTTACATACAAGGTTGTGACAAAGTGTGGGCTGCCACCTGAGTCGTTGATAGTTTCAGGAATGGCACCAGCAGTACCTGTGGCACTAGAGAAAGCTGGTCCAACAACCAAGAAAGCACTACCAGTCCAAACTTTAAGTTGCTGGTTCACTGTGTCATACCACAGATCGCCTGTGACGTTGGATACAGGTGCGCTGGAACTGGCTGTGGCTGCTGAAATGGTCTTGAATGTAGATCCGTTATAGACTTTGAGTAGGTTATTGGTTTTGTCCCACCACA
>JACCDW010925082.1_pt1 | contig 32179 bp, 37 predicted proteins | sample 7449781 | NCBI WGS metagenome assembly JACCDW01 (sample SAMN15323449, study PRJNA562643) | freshwater metagenome | isolation source: river surface water | place: USA:Blue River Watershed | collected 2017-08-18
TCAAAAATTAAAATATATGACTTTAAATTTAAAAAAGAAGGAGATAGAATGCATGGGGTTTTAGCGCATGAATTACAAGAAGTTGTTCCATACGCTGTTAATGGAAAAAAAGATGGTGTTGATGAAAAGGGAAACATTAAAATCCAAAATGTAGATTATTCAAAATTAACACCAATACTAATTAAAGCAATACAAGAACAACAAATGCAAATAAAAGAATTGCAAAAAGAAATCGAGATTTTAAAAAATAAATAATATCTTTATACCATGGTAAGAAAAAAACCGAAATTGTTCGCAAAAATAAAAAACGCGGTATCTATTTTAAGTGATACAACGGTCGTTATTTTATTGGCTTTAGGTTATGCCGAAAATAGCTTAATAATATTAATTTGCAGAGTTGGCGTGTCGGGAGTTATGAACGCGCTAAATGTATTTTTAAAAGACGAGGAATAAATGAATACCGAGTTTAAAGACCTAAACCAAAAAGTTGACAGGATTTTATACTATTTGGAATCCGACCCGAAAACCAAACAAGAAGGATTGGTCGAAAAAGTGTCGCGAATTGATACCGAATTGGAAAACCTTTTAACGCGCGAAAAAGTTTATTTAGCTAAATTTTCCGCGATCGCTTTTGCTGGCGGTGCCGCTTTTCAAATGTGTTGGATTTTCCTTCAAAAACTTTTTATGAAATCATGATAACAGACGGGGAATATAAAAACCTATCAATCATTTTCGGAGTGCCTACCTCGACTATTAAGGCTATTGACTTAGTCGAGAGTAGCGGGGAGGGTTTCGATCCTAAAACGGGCAAAATAAAAATACAATTCGAGCCTTCGTGGTTTAAACGTTTGACTAAAATCGTTATACCCAACGGCGTTGAAAACCAAGCGAAGGAATGGGCGGCCTTTAATAAGGCTTTTGCTAAAAACCCCGACAAAGCTATGGAAGCGACATCGATTGGACGTATGCAAGTCCTAGGGCTTCACTACAAACGTTTAGGCTTTGCCAGCGTTGGTGCTATGTGGGACTTTGCTAAGAAGTCCGATAAAAACCAACTTTGGTTGGGTTTGAAGTATATAGCAACCGACAGGCGTTTGCTTAAGGCCTTAAAGGCAAAAGATTGGAAAACAGTTGCGTATCTTTACAACGGTGCAAACTATTGGGTTAAAAGATATGATTTAAAATTAAAAAACGCAGAACTAAACTTTAGGAAATTATGAAAGAATTTTTAAAAAAATCATGGGCATGGATTTTGTCTATTGTTATGCTGGCTTCGGTAGCTATAACAAAAACGTACAATGAAAAGGTACAAAAACAAAATGTGGCCGCTTTACAGTCGGAATTGAAAACCTATAAACTAAAAGACGGGACAATCGTTTCTTCAAATAAAGTTTTGCAGTTTGAAAACGACCAACTAAAAGAAGCTTTATCCGAGAAAGAAAAGGAAATCGCTTCCAAATTTAGCGAAATTAAAACCGTCACACGTATAGAAGAAAAGATAAAATTCGACACAATAAAACTAGTCTACAGGGACACGGTGCCGTGTAAATTCAGACGCGTTGGAAGCGTTAAAAATCAAAGCTATTCCCTAAACTACATAACTACTCAAAAAGGCGTTAAGCTTTCAAATTTAGAAGTTCCCGACACGATAACAGTTATAACAGGGATGAAACGCAAATGGTTTTTAGGAAAAGAGACAAATACTATTGACGTTTCCCATTCAAATGAACTTGTGAAAGTAAAGGGAATAAAATACATCGAAAATAAGCCGAAAAAGAAATGGTACGACACGAACGCTTTTAAAATCGGGATTGGTTTTGTTGCTGGGGCTATGCTGGTACAATAAAAACCCTTTTTATATAAGCTAAAAGCCGCTAATTTATGTTAGCGGCTTTTTTAATTTCGGTAAACAATAAGCAACAAAAGTAAACAATGATTGTTTACGTCGCAACCCCTTGCAATTGCAAGGCCTTAAGCCCTTTTTAAACAATGTAAACAATAATATTATAAAAGAGTAAAATATATAAATAATATAGTTATATAAATACACCTAAAAACGCGAAATATTAATATAGGGTTTTAGAAACTACCGTTTACTTTGTTTCTTTGTTTACGTTATGGGTTAAAATATTAAAAATCAATAACTTAAAAGGAAACAATAAAAATATTTTTAATTTTTAGTAAAATTATTTTTTATATATGGAAAAGGTTTATATATTTGTCAAAAATAAATAACACATGCAGACCATAAATTTAAAAAGAATTATTGAAAAACAGGACTTAAAACCTAAATGGGTGGCCGAACAATTATTCCCAGAAAATAAATACCCGAAATTAGCACTTGACAGGGTATTGGACGGCAAAGCCTTTTTAGATACAAACCAAGTTAGCCGCCTTTCTGCCATTACGGGCATACCTATCAACTTTCTTTATTCTGGGGGCGAGTGGGAAATGAAGTCGACAGAAAATAAAATTTCGTTTACTTCCGACGACTATTTGGCCGAGTTAAACACCCAAACGTGGAAAACTGAAATTTATCACAAAGGATCAATTTTTCACGAAACGCTAATTCATTCCGAAGGTATACCTTTGGGCGAATACCTTTCACAATTAACAAATTTAATAATTAAACATAGCAAACCATGAATTTAGCAAAAATCGAAATCCACGTTGACGTGGAAAATCCAATCCAAACCGAAGCGTTAAGAACTTTTTTAAACGCTTTAGGAAACCAAGAACTAGCACAGGCAGAACCCAAAGCGGCTACAGTTCGAAGAACCAAGAAACTTGAAAAAGTGGAAGACATCGAAGTAAAAGACGCCGAAGAAGTTTCAGCAGCAGTTGAAACCGAAGAAGTCGAAGAAGTTAGACAAGCGCAATCTTTTGACGCGCCAACCCCTAAAGAAGCGGTTATCGACATAACGGAAGTTAGGGCGTTGTTAGCTACGAAAGTAGGTTCGCACCGTGACGCTATTAAAGACAAGTTGGCAGAACTAGACGCCAAAAATGTTACTTCTTTAAAAGTCGAAAGCTATCCCGATTTTATGGGGTTCCTAAATTCACTTAGCTAGTGAACTCCGCAACAAAAAGCATCCTTCGGGCTTCGATAACTGTTTACAATCGAAGCCCGAAGGATAAACCTAAAATGATCGCCTTTATTCAGCAAAAACTTATTGAAAATGCACAAGGCGAAAAAATAGGGTTCCAATATGCTAAAGACAACGTAACGGCCGCAAATATATTTTTAAGGCTGTTTAAAAAAGAAATCCAAACCATGAAAAAACAAGAAGAAAGCATCGACCACAGCGCGAGAGCGCACGCCCTTTTGTCGGCGTCTGGCGCATCGCGTTGGATCAATTGCACACCTAGTGCAAGGCTAGAAGAAAAGTTCGAAAACAAAAACACTTCGTTTTCGGAAGAAGGCACCTTGGCGCACGAGTTCGCAGAATTGAATTTGAAAAAACAATTAAAGTTAATAACGCCAAAGCAATACAGCACTTTAGTTGCGCCCTTTTTAGCAAATGAGTATTACAGTCCAGAAATGGAAACCGAAGTGCAAAAGCACGTCGATTATGTTATCCAGCAATTTACTGCGGCCAAAAGAGTTACAAAAGACGCGTTATTACTTATTGAAGAAAAAGTTGATTTTTCCCATTTAGTAGAAGGGGGCTTCGGAACTTGTGACGACAACATTATCGCCGACGGAGTTTTGGAAGTTATCGACTTGAAATACGGCAAAGGCGTTATCGTTTCGGCCGAAGACAATTCGCAATTAAAATTGTACGCTATTGGTGCTTTGCGCGCTACCGAATTACTTTACGACATCCACACGGTTAGGCTTACAATTGTACAGCCGCGTTTGGATTCCATTTCATCATGGGAAATGTCCGTGGACGATCTTTACAAATGGGGCGAAGAAGTTGTAAAAGTAAAAGCCGAAAAAGCATACGCGGGGGAAGGCGAACAAATAACAGGCGATTGGTGCCGTTTTTGCAAAGCCAAGGCAAAATGTCGCGCCCTTGCGGACGAGAGTTTGGAAGTTGCAAAACATGAATTTGCAGACCCTAATTTGTTAAGCGATTCAGAACTTTTGGAAGTATTCAAAAAATCCGATTTAATTTCAAGTTGGTTGGATTCTGTAACTGCCCATATTTTCCAATCCGCGTTGGAAGGTAAAAAGTGGGAAGGCTATAAACTTGTGGAAGGTCGCAGCGTAAGAACTTGGAAGGACGAAGAAGCCATAAAAGAAAGACTTCGACTTGACTACGACCCGACCGACTACATTAACGAAAAGTTAGCGGGTATCGGACAAATTGAAAAGTTAGTAGGTAAAACCAATTTCACTACACTTTTAGGGGACTTAATAATTAAGCCCGCTGGAAAACCAACCCTTGCACCAGAGAGCGACAAAAGACCAGAACTTGCACAGGCGAAAGACGACTTTGCATAAACTTTAAAAACCAAACAAAGTGCCAAGATCAATATCACACTTACCACAAAAACCAAAATCAAATAAAATGGGAAAAATTGAAAAAAGGGTAAAACTTTTCGATTTAGAAGACGGCACGCAAATAGTTGCCATAAAAGAAATGGACACGGACGACGAACCAATTGTAAAAATGAAAATTTACACAGCTTTAAAAGGCGATCTTTTAATTTCTTTTGAAGTTCCTTTATTGTGTAAAAACATACACTTCCAAAACGTTCTTTTCAACAACGATGAAAAGTTAAAAGATTTTGCAATAGGCGTTTATAACAGTCAAATGTCGCAGTTAGACAAAAACTTTAAAACTATATAAAAAATATTTTTAAAATTTATTAAAATTTATTTTTTATATTGAAAATAATAGTTACATTTACAAAAAATTATTAATCACTAAAACACGTTAAAAATGTCAAACACGAAAGTTATTACGGGAAAAGTTAGATTTAGTTACGCACACGTTTTCGAGCCTTCGGCTATTGAAGAAGGACAAACGAAAAAGTACAGTTGTGCAATCCTTGTGCCTAAGAAGGACAAGAAAACAATTGCCAAAATCGAAGAAGCTATCAAAGCAGCTTTAGAAGAAGGAAAAGGGAAATTCGGGGGTAAAATTCCAGCGGTTTACAAAAACCCATTAAGAGACGGGGATTTGGAAAAAGAAGACGACGAAGTTTATGCGGGACACATGTTTTTCAATGCTTCGGCTTTAAGAAAACCCCAACTAGTTGACGCGGATTTAAACCCAATTTTAGATCGCGACGAATTTTATAGCGGTTGTTATGGTCGCGCTTCAATCAACTTTTACGCTTTTAACACAGCGGGAAACAAAGGAGTTGCAGCGGGATTGAATAACTTGCAAAAGTTAGAAGACGGGGACAAATTAGGCGGTTCGCCAGCTTCGGCAGAAGACGACTTCGGGGACGACGATTTGAATTAATCAAAAATAAAAGAAGGGTGGCGTAATTGGCAAAGCACAATAGAGATCCTATTGTATACAGGTTCGAATCCTGTCCCTTCTTTAATTAATGATTAATAATTAATAATTAATAATTAATAATTAATAATTAATCAAAAATAAAAGAATGGTAAAGAGAGTGGCGGAATTGGTAGACGCTAGCCCAATCGGAGGGCAAGATAGTGGGAGGTTCAATTCCTTCGGTAGAATTTAGGGTCGTTAGCTAGAAAACGTGGACTATAAGTTATTTCGTGGAATACGACTATCGTACAGGTTCGAATCCTGTCTCTTTTTCAAGTATAAAGTCCTATTATTGCAATAGGCCACACCGCCTAACAGGGTGCGCAAAAAGCCGGTTAGCGTGCATACGAAACGACGTTCGATAAGGGAGCGTTTCAAATATAAATATTTTGGTTTATAATAGTTAACCATAAACCCGTTAAAAGTAACCGTTAAACTTTAAAAGCGAGTAAGTCCCCGAAGTGACTAACTTATGTTATTGGGATCGCAACCCAATTACTCGCCAAATTAACAAGCAAACAGAATGACAAAAATACTTCACATTGACATCGAAACGTATAGTTCGGTGGACATCATGGCGTCGGGGGCGTATAAATATATGGAATCCCTAGACTTTGAAATCCTTTTGGTGGCCTACGCCTTTGACGACGAGCCTGTGCAAATTGTAGATTTATCCAACGGCGAATTATTGCCTATTAAATTTATTGAAGCCCTACAGGATCCACAAACAGAAAAGCACGCACATAACGCCAACTTTGAAAGACAGGCTTTTAAAACTTACGGTTACAACGTTCCCGTTGACCAGTGGTTTTGTTCTGCCGTTAAGTCCGCTTATTGTGGTTTGCCTTTATCTTTGGACGGAGTTTCAAAAGCTTTGTCGCTGGGAGACTTAGGGAAGTCCGCTTCGGGAAAAGCGTTGATCCGTTTCTTTTCGTGTCCTGTTAAGGCTACAAAAATAAACGGTATGCGCGAAAGGAACTTTTCTTTTCACGATCCTATTAAGTGGGAAATGTACAAAGACTATTGCAAACAGGACGTTGAAGCTGAAAGGGAAATAGGCAAAAGACTTGAAGCATACCCAATCCCGTTATTTGAAAGAATGAACTATATTTTAGATCAAAAAATAAATGATAAGGGGATTTTAATTGATTTAGTAATGGCCAAAAATGCGTTTGATATTGATACGCGTTTTGCCGAAGAACTAAGCAATAGAGTAAAAGAAATCACAGGGGTAGAAAATCCGAATAGTGCCGCGCAGCTAAAGAATTGGCTAAGTGCCGCAATGCAAAAAGAAATCACAACATTAGCAAAAGGCGACATCCCCGCACTAATTCAAGAAGCTGGCGTCGGTGCTGTTTCGGAGGTTCTAACCATTAGACAAAAATTGTCCAAAACGTCCACAAAAAAATACGTGGCGATGTTGGCTTGCGCTTGCGACGATAAACGCGCACACGGTTTATTCCAATTTTACGGGGCTAACCGCACAGGACGTTGGGCGGGCCGTTTGATCCAATTGCAAAACCTTCCGCAAAACCATTTAGACGACTTAGAAGAAGCGCGCGCGGCTATAGTTTTGGGCGACTACGACATAGCCAAAATGAAATACGACGACATCCCTTCCATATTGTCCCAACTTATTAGGACTACCTTTGTAGCCAAAGAAGGACACACGTTTGCTGTTGCCGATTTTAGCGCAATTGAAGCGCGTGTAATTGCATGGCTTGCCGACGAAAAGTGGCGATTGAAGGTATTCGCTTCCCATGGGAAAATATATGAAGCCTCGGCGTCTATGATGTTCAACGTACCAATTGAGAGTGTAACAAAAGGATCCGACTTGCGACAAAAAGGTAAAATCGCGGAATTAGCTTTGGGCTACCAAGGGGCAGTCGGTGCGCTTAAAACAATGGGCGGGGAAGCCATGGGACTTTCTGAATTGGAAATGGACACGATTGTAAAGAAGTGGAGAAAAGCAAATCCCGCTATTGTGGCACTTTGGGGCGACGTTGAAAGCTGCGCAATCCGTGCAATCAAAACAAAAAAGAAAGTCGTTTCTATACACAAAGGTTTGGAGTTTGAGTGCAACGATGAGGTTTTCACAATTAAGTTACCTTCGGGGCGCAAGTTGTTTTATCGAAGCCCTTCTTTTTCCCAAAACAAATGGGGCAAAGAATCAATAATTTATAAGGGTATGGATCAAACCACTAAACAATGGGGCAACGTTGACACCTACGGGGGCAAACTTGTTGAAAACATTATACAGGCTATCGCCCGAGACCTTTTGGCACAATCAATGTTAAGGATCAACGGAGCGGGTTTTGAAATCGTTATGCACGTACATGATGAAGTTGTTTGCGAAGTGCCTTTGGACATAAGCGAAGAAAACTTAAAAGCTATTGAAGACATCATGGCCACCCCAATTGATTGGGCGGAAGGTTTAACTTTGACCGCAGACGGATATTTGACACCATTTTATAAAAAAGACTAAAAATGAAATACGACGGGAAAATAGATATTGCGACAGGAATGTCGGCAAAGTCCAAAATTTGGAAAAATAAATCTTTGCTTTGGTCGGAGTTCGCCCAAAGAATAAGCGAAGGCCTAAAAACAAACGAAACGCACAAAGAATTCATAGCGGCTACAAAAGAAGAACAATCGAAAATCAAAGACGTTGGGGGCTATGTTGGGGGCTACTTAAGACAGGGAAGAAGAAATCCCGAAAACGTGATCCACAGACAAATAATGACTTTGGATATTGATTTCGCGCATTTGGATTTTTGGGACGACTTTTGTTTGCAGTTTGAAAATGCGGCAATTATACACGCAACGCATAAACACTGCGACGCAAACCCTCGTTACCGTTTGATTATGCCTTTGTCTCGCGAAGCAACGCCCGACGAATACGTGGCCGTGTCGCGACAAGTTGCGGGAATCTTAGGAATAGAACTTTTCGACAACACTACTTTTGAAACAAACCGTTTGATGTTTTGGCCGTCCACACCAAAGGACGTCGAATACTATTACCACATACAGGACGGGGCTTGGATTGATGTTGACGAAGTTTTGGCAAGTTATATCGATTGGAAGGACACAAGCCTGTGGCCTACAGCCGACAAAGAAATACGCGCTTTAGGGGATACGGCAAAAAAGCAAGAAGACCCAGAACTAAAAAGCGGAATTATTGGGGCGTTTTGTAGAACCTACGGAATAGCCGAAGCAATCGAAACTTTTTTATCCGACGTCTATTTGGCTACAGCCGACGACAAACGTTTCACTTATGTAAAAGGAACCACAGCGGCGGGGCTTATGCTATACGATAATAAGTTTGCCTATTCCCACCACGGGACAGACCCTTGCAGCGGGAAGCTATCCAACGCTTTTGATTTGGTGCGAGTACATTTGTTCGGCCATTTAGATAATAACGCGGGCTATTCAAACCAAAAACCCAAAAGCTTTTCCGCAATGGAAGACCTTGCACGAAAAGACAAAGCGGTTAAAAAGACAATCGCTTCGGAAAATTTAGCCAACGCGAAATATGATTTTGCCGAAGGTTACGAAATGTTTGAAGGCGTCCAGAATGTAGAAGGGGACGAAGAAAACTTGGAATGGATGTCGGAACTAGAAGCCGACGCAAAAGGGAATTATCTTTCAACTGCGGCAAACATAAATATTATTTTAGCCAACGACCCCCGTTTAAAAGAAACTTTCAAACAAAACGACTTCGACGGCAAAAGATATGTTTTCAAAACTTTGCCTTGGCGAAAGATAACAAAACCCGAACCAATAAAAAATGTCGATTATTCTGGCGTTCGAAATTATATCGAAAGTATTTACGGAATTTCGGGGACGCTTAAAATCGACGATTCAATCGCGTTGGAATTTGAAAAACAATCCTTTCACCCAATTAAAGATTATTTGAACTCATTAGTTTGGGACGGTACCCCTAGAATAGATAATTTATTAATCGACTACTTCGGGGCGGATAATAACGTATACAGCAAAGAAGCTATTCGAAAAATGCTCGTGGCCGCTGTGGCTCGTGTTTTCAAAGCGGGTTGCAAATTTGATTTAGTTTTGACACTTATAGGCGACCAAGGTACCAAGAAAAGTTCCTTTATTAAGAAGCTGGGCAAGGAATGGTTTTCCGATACCTTCATGACGGTACACGGCAAAGAAGCCTTAGAGCAAATCCAAGGGGCGTGGCTTATTGAAATGGCCGAACTATCGGGACTACGAAAAGCCGAAGTGGGAGCGATTAAGCATTTCATTTCCAAACAAGAAGATTCCTTCCGTCCAGCCTATGCGCGTGCGTCGGAGACGTTCCAAAGACAATGCGTGTTTTTCGGGACTACAAACAAAAAGGACTTCTTAACGGATCCGTCGGGGAACCGTCGTTTTATGCCTATAGACGTAAACGTCGATTTAATAATGAAAGACGTTTGGGTAGACCTAGACGGGGAAGTGAACCAAATTTGGGCGGAGGCTATGGCTTTGTTTAAGAAAGGCGAAACCCTTTATTTGAGTGACGAAGCCGAAAGGATAGCCAAAAACGAACAAATGAAACACTGCGAAGTGGATGAACGCAAAGGACTTATCGAACAATATTTGGACGTGCGTTTGCCAGAGGATTGGAACGAAAGGGATATTTTCGAAAGACGTATTTATTTAGAAAGCGACAACGCCAAAGGATCACAAAGGGACGTCGTTTGTATGGCCGAAATATGGTGCGAGTGTCTGGGTAAAAACAAAGAAGACATGTCACGTTATAACACTAGGGAGATCAACGATATAATGAAATCCCTACAGGGCTGGGAATACAACGCAACAACTAAAAATTTTAAAAACTATGGCAAACAAAAATACTATTCCCGAAAAATTTAATATTGCCACGCACGTTCCCAGAATAGTTGAAAGCATAAATTTTGCACAAACTTATTATTTGTTTAGAACCGACGGCACCGAAATTAAATTCACAACTAATTGGAAGGGCGAAATTCTATCCTATAAACATACTTTGAATTCAAACGAAATCGCTTACATACGCAAAACCATTTTAAAGGATGCAAAAAATTGAAAGTGAAAAAGTTTTGGAAAAGAAACTTTCCGAAGAAATAAAGAAAATAGGCGGAATGTCCGTCAAACTTTTGTCAATTCATTTGACGGGTTTACCTGATCGGCTTTGCTTGTTGCCTAAAGGCCGCCTATTTTTTATTGAAATGAAAACCACGGGAAAAAAGCCAACAAAAATTCAAACTATAATACACGGCAAGTTAGAAGCTTTGGGCTTCCCCGTTTTGGTTATCGACACAAGCGAAAAAATAAAAACATTCATCCAAACATTATGAACGAAAATAATTTACATAACTATCAAAGGGGCGCAGTTGACCACATTTTAAACAATGACTTTTGCGGATTGTTTCTGGACATGGGTTTGGGCAAGACCGTGTCTTCTTTGACAGCAGTACACAAGTTAATCAACGAAGAACTAGAAGTCGACAAAGTTTTAGTTATTGCACCAAAGCGAGTGGCCGAAAGTGTTTGGTCGGCCGAGTGCGAAAAGTGGGAACACCTTAAGGGCTTAAAAGTCGTCAAAATTATTGGCAATGAAAAGCAGCGCAAAGCAGCCTTAAGGGAAAACGCCGACGTCTATATGCTGGGGCGTGACAATATTGTTTGGCTTTGTGGTTTGTACGGTGGGTCGATGCTCCCTTTTGACATGCTTATAATTGACGAAAGTAGTTCGTTTAAGTCGGCCAAGTCGTTACGCTTCAAAGCTTTGAAACTTGCGCAACCTTCATTCAAAAGAGTTGTTATACTCACAGGGACACCCGCACCAAACGGACTGATTGACCTTTGGAGCCAAATATACTTATTAGATCGTGGGAAACGATTAGGCCAAACGATCACGTTTTACCGCGATAACTTCTTCCGTAAAAGTTACGACGGTTGGTCGTTCTTAATGCAAGAAGGCGCCGAAGAACGTATCCAAAATAAAATAAAAGATATTTGTTTGTCGATGAAAGCCAAAGACTATTTAGAACTACCCGAACGCGTGAACAATTTTATAAAGGTAGTATTCCCACCAGAATTGAAAAAGAAGTACTTAGACTTTGAACGTGAAAAGGTTTTGGAACTATTGTCGGCACAAGAAGAAATCACAGCAATGAACGCCGCGGGATTGGTTAATAAGTTATTGCAGTTTGCAAATGGTGCCGTTTACGATGCCGACCGCGTTTGGCACGAAGTCCACGGCTTAAAATTAGACGCGGCCGAAGAAGTTATCGAAAACGCAAACGGCAAACCCGTGTTAATCGCTTACACCTACAAACCCGATTTAGAAAGGTTGTCGGTAAGACTAAAGAAATACAAACCCCGAAAGCTTCAAACCGAACAAGACATAAAAGATTGGAACGCTGGAAAAATTCAAGTCTTATTGATGCACCCAGCTTCGGGCGGCCATGGACTTAATTTACAAACAGGGGGAAACATAGCACTTTGGTTCGGACAAACCTACTCACTTGAATTGTATATGCAATTTAACGCAAGGTTAGACAGGCAAGGGCAAACACAGGGCGTAATTATCCACCACTTAATCGCCGAGGGGACACAAGACGAAGAAGTTATACTTTCTTTGGATTCAAAAGAAGACAGACAGGAACGTTTAATGGCTTCGGTTAAGGCTAAAATTGAAAAACATAAAAATAATTTTTAATTTTTTTTAAAACTTATTTTTATATATCAAAATAAGTTTTATATTTGTCTCGGCAATAAAGCCAAAATAAACCACGAAAAAACGAAAACATGAAAAACCTAGTTAAAACATTCTTATCAAAAGCGAAGCACCAACACACTTTCGCGCTAATCGCAGCTCTTTACATTCTTTGGCAACTTGCTTTTAGATCTTAAGTCTAACCTTTAAAAATTACTGACATGAAAATTATAAAAATTGAAATCAAAAGTATTTTAGGAAATTTACTTTTTAACTACGAGGCCGAAGATGCTACAATTAAAAAAGCGGCAGAACAAGCCATAAAAGAAAAGGTGGATTTACGCGGTGCGTATTTACACGGTGCGGATTTACGCGGTGCGTATTTAGACGGTGCGTATTTAGACGGTGCGTCTTTAGACGGTGCGGATTTACGCGGTGCGTATTTACGCGGTGCGTATTTACGCGGTGCGTATTTACACGGTGCGGATTTACGCGGTGCGTATTTAGACGGTGCGTATTTAGACGGTGCGTATTTACACGGTGCGTCTTTAGACGGTGCGGATTTACGCAGTGCGGATTTACGCGGTGCGTATTTAGACGGTGCGTCTTTAGACGGTGCGTATTTACGCGGTGCGGATTTAGACGGTGCGTCTTTAGACGGTGCGTATTTACGCGGTGCGTATTTACGCGGTGCGGATTTACGCGGTGCGGATTTACGCAGTGCGGATTTACGCGGTGCGGATTTACGCGGTGCGAAAAACAAAGAAACAGCAAACTTGCCAATACACTGCAAATGGTCTGCTACGGTTATAGGGAATAAAATACAAATAGGCTGCAAAGAAAAAACAATAGAGGAGTGGGATTCCTTCTTTGCAAGCGACGAAATTTACGAAACACAAAGAGGTACCGACGATTTTAAACAAATACAAGCGACTTATGAAGCTTACAAAGCTTATTTAACTTTTTTAAATACTTAATCTTATGAAAATTATAAAAATGGAATTGATTTTAAATTCTCAATACAAGGCCGTTCTTTTCGGTTGCGAATTAGATTTCCAAAACAAAAGTTTAACCGTTGCTTTTCTATTCTGGGGAGCGTCTTTAGTTATTGTATAGTTATGGCACAGACCGCAGTAGAATATTTGATACACGAACTGTTTAAACCTTACAGTTCGACAGAAGTAGAGAACGTTACAGAAATAGTTGAAAGAGCTAAAGAATTAGAAAAACAACAAATTATTGAGGCAAACATAAACGGCAGTACTGTAACCTCTAAAGGGTGGGGGTGTAAAATATCGCAATCAAGAATTAAAGAAATAGCAGAACGATACTATATTAATTTAAAAATGGAAATATGAAACAAATCTTATCAATAATGCTTTTTTTAGGGGCTTTCACATTCATATCAATGGTGTTGTGTGTTGCAAACTCGATCGAAGCAAAGGAATCCGAAAGAGCGGGGAACATAATGACTTTTATAGCTGTTATCGGTTTACTTTCATCCGTGTGCGGATTTATGGGACTACTAATTTATAATACAATTTAAAAAAAAATAATCATGTCACAGGGCGGAACTAAAAATTATAAAATAAATACTTTGTTGTCGTGGCTGGATGCTGCGGATCAAACTAATAAGCAAAACATAATCACTTCGGTAACTTTATTTAGTGACGGAAGCGGAAGGATAAGACAGGAAGAAAAAATAGTGGATGACTTCTTCACTATTGAAGAAGCTTTCGAAAAATTAGAAACAATCGTTAATACTCAAAAATCATGATAACAAAATTAGCAATTAACATCCTGTTTATCCTATTAATCTCTATAAGTTTATGGGCTTTATATCGAACACTAGACAGGGTTTTAGAAAAAAGAATTAAAAACCTTTTGGAAGAAAACGACGCTTTGATAAAAGTAAATTATAAGGTAGTCGCGAAAACCGACAGGCAAAAGAAGTTGATTGAATCACAGGAAAAAATAATTAGTGATTTGTCCGAAGAAGTAAAACAGTATAGAAATACTTTTAATCATGACTAAGCTATGACCGAAGAACAATTCAAAGCTTTAATGCTCCAAACGGAAGTGTTCCAGCAGTACGAAAACTTTAAAAAGAATATCACTTTAAAACGTACAAATGTACAAAGATTGAAAAGTTTACACATGCAAGCTGAAAAATATGGGATTGAATATTTAAAACAAAATCCAAATTTAATGCAATCCGATGTAAAATTAATCGAAAATATATTACTTTTGTAAACGGATGGATTTTTTTTAAATGTTTCGTTTTTAGTAGTTAGCCGCTTCAACTTGAAAAAGTTGGGGCGGTTTTCTTTTTTGGCAGTTCTTTGTAAAAAATGGCGTTAGCCCGTATTTGCTGGGTTGGCGTGAAAAGTAGGTAAACAATGAGCAACAAAAGTAAACAATGATTGTTTACACGAAAGCCCCAATAAAATAAGGGCTTAAGGTTAGTGTAAACAATGTAAACAATAATAATATATAAAAAGTATAATAGTAATATATAGTATAATATTATATATTTTATAAATATACCCAAAAACGCGAAATATACATATAGGGTTTCGGGGTTATACGTTTACATTGTTTCTTTGTTTACGTTTTTAGCTGAACCCCAATAAACAAAGGCACTCGCGAGGAAACAATAAAATAATCTTTGTTTCCTTTTTCGCTAATTACTTAATAATCAGTCGTTTGCATTGTTTACGTTTTGTGGTTTTGAAAATTATGCCTTTCTTTGTGGGCAGTATCGAAAAAAGATTTATAATTTTACACCATGAAACCGAATAGAGAAAATATTGTAATTGAAATGCTGGTCGAGATTGAAAGGGGGATCACTTACAAAGATTGCCTAGCACTAAACGACTTTGTTTGGCAGTTACCCGAAAGAACTTTTTGCCGTTATTGGAAAACAGCGTCGGAGACTCACGCAGAACGCCAACAAGCGATTAAAACCGAACTAGACAAGGTACTTGTTGATTCCGCAAAAGAACGTCTTAAAAAGGCTATTTTGACCAAAGACGAACGCATGGAAATTTTAACAAAAATAGCTAAGGGCGAAATAATTATAGAAAAAGAAGTTATAACCAAAATGGGTATTTTTACGATTGACGCACGCCCAGACTTCAACGACCGAAAGAACGCAATTGCAGAACTTAACAAAATGGACGGATCTTACGCCCCACTTAAAACCGACATGACTTCGGGAGGGGAGACCTTAAACGCCCCAATTTTCAATATAGTTTTAGCAGATGAAGACACAGAAGAAAGCGTTTAGGCTATCCCAGAAACAAACAAAGGCTTGGAAACTTTTAACCGATCAAACGACTTTGTTTGTCGGGTATGGTGGCGGGGCGTTTTCTGGAAAATCTTATTTGATGTGCCACTACTTAACGTACATGTGCATGACCTTTGCGGGTACTGCGTGGGGGCTTGGCCGAAAAGAACTTGTCACGTTGAAAAAAACCACGCTGGTAACACTTTTCAAAGTCTTCAACGAAATTGGTTTGGTAAACGATAAGCACTACAAATACAACCAGCAGCTAAACACATTAACGTTTCACAACGGATCAACTATTTACTTAATCGATACGGCCTACAAACCCAGCGACCCACTATTCGAACGCTTCGGGGGTTTGGAACTAACAGGCTGCGCAATTGATGAAAGTGCAGAAACGGACAGAAAAGCAATCGACATTCTTTTCACGCGTTTGGGTCGATGCTTAAATGATAAATACGGGATTCAAAAGAAAATGTTAGAATGCTTTAACCCCGCAAAGACACACGTTTACGACAGATACTACAAACCTTTCAAAGACGGAACCGAAACCGTATCGCGAAAGTTTATACAAGCTTTACCAACCGACAACCCAAGTCCAGAGGTTCCCGCATACATTGAAGGGATTTTGGCCACAGGGGAAACAACAACGGTACAACGTTTGATTTACGGGAATTTCGAATACGACGACAACCCTTTCGCGCTTTACGACTACGATAAGATTTGCGACATTTTTACGAACGCCTTTATAAAAACAACGGGCAAACGTTATCTTTCTGCCGACATTGCTTACATGGGTGCGGATTTATTTGTTATAACTATTTGGGACGGATTCGTAATTGAAAAAGTCGTGGCCATTGATAAAATAGACGAAACCGCAATCGGGAATAAAATAATTGAATTGGCCACCGAATACCGTATCCCGTTTTCAAATATTGTTTACGACGCGGACGGGCTTCGAAGGTTTACAGCTAACAGCTTGAAAAAGTTATCAACGGCCAAAGCGTTCGTTAATGCCTCGGCACCACTCAAAGACAAACACTATAAAAATCTAAAAACTGAATGCGCCTTCTTACTTAAAAGCAAAATCGAAAGCGGGGAATTGTTTGTAAAGGATCAAACTTTCAGAAAGCAAATAATCGCCGACCTAGAAAACATTTGCCGAGAGCCAGCAGACGACGAAGGAAAAATCACACTTGAAAAAAAATCGGAACACAAGAAACGCACAGGACGCTCGCCCGATTTCTTCGATAGTCTTTTGATGCGTATGGTTTTTGAACTTAAAAAGCAATTAACATGGGACTAGAAGAAAAAACAATTTTAAAACACGAAGACTTCTTCGCACGATCGGTTAATATCGGAATAACTTCCGACGCAATAGTCGACAAAATCAACGCGTTTGATTGGCTGGATCTAACCGAAGCAAAAACCGAAATAGAATACAGCAAAGTTTTATTATCAATTTTTGAACGTTTCAATTTCAAATACCCAAAGAAATACGATTCAATAGTTAAAAAAGCTTTTACGGTTTTGTTCGTGGAAGCCGTGGAAAATGTCAAAGAAGCAATCGTCGCCGTTTCCAAAAGCTACAACATCGAGGGCGGGGCTACAGGCTTCCGAAACGAGGCAGTTGATAAGTTCTATTACATTGAATATTGGGCGACTAAAAAGAACCTTCCCGTTAACTACAACGAAAAAAATATAGAAAAACGAAATTTGTTTAATTTCGATACAATTATTTTGAGTATCTTAGCCGATAAATTGCGGACTTTCAACGAGTACGAAATAAATAAGCCTAAAAAATGATATTAGAGCCAGCAGACGAAACCTTCATTTTTCCCGAAATAAACACCCCGGCGGATATGTTTAAATACATTGCGCAGTATAACGGTTTTCAATTTTTTGAAACAGATTTGAACGGGGTAGTTCCAAACGAAATCGACCAAAACTATTTTTTGATTGACAGGATCGACCTTGCAAGTCCACAGCCAAACAGAACGGGACAGGAAACAAGGTTCGACGGTATTTTATTTATGGGCGTGCCTTCGGATCCAGCAGTAGACGTGAACGAATCAACTTACACCGAAGGACAATTCAACGGAATAATTGCGGAAATGTTATCGAGAAGTTTTTATTTGCAATTGCAGCAGTACATCAAATGTGCTAATTATGAAATCATTATTAATAATTTGCGCCCTTTATATAATTCTAACAAATACACCAAAGCCACCAACAGCACAGGCGTTGAAATAAATTATTCAATATGGATTTAGCGGCAGTAGTTGAAAAGGAATTTACCCAGCCACTCAAAGACGCCATTGTGGCCGAAGACTTAATCGCAACAAGGCGATTGATTAATTCAGTAGTGCAAGACGTGGAAATTACTGCAACTAAACAGACTGTGCGAGTAATGGCCGAAAAATATATTTTAGAATTAAGGGACGGGGAACAATACAAAAGCCCACCAACTTTGGAAGCCATAGAAAAATGGATCCAAGCCAAGGGCTTACAAGGGACTTTAAACGCTTACGCGGTTTTGAACTCAATAGAACAAAACGGGACGACGTGGGACAGACAAGGCGGGTCGGTAGAACTACAGGCCGTTATAAACAAAGCCAACGTTAAAAGAGTTATGGACGTGGCAGTACAACAAGAAATTTTGAATATAAAATTAAAAACCAAATGGCAATCACGTTAACAAAAACACCAGCTTTATTTTTTAATTGCACCAGCCCCGTAATTTTTGAATTTACGACGGACGCAGTTATCGGGAATTTTGACGACTACGTTTGTGACATTTTCATTTCGTCGCTTTATACCAATAAGGCCGCAGTAATTAGAAACATTTTTCCCAACACAAACACCAAAGTTTTTTCGGTAGACACTAGCGAGTTTTTGAAAGCCTTGCAGCTTAATGGTTTTGAATTTAATTTCACAGGATCGAAAAACCTTTCAGTTGAAAAGTTTACTTTCGATTTAAAGATACGCGACGGATCACAACCCGATAGCGAAATATTTTCTTTTAACGATTACTATTTTGATAACTTTATTTTTACCGACGGGCTTAGTTCCGTGGATGAAACCGAAGTGCAATACTATTCGATTTTAGGCGAAAGGCTTTTATTCGATAGCTTCGCAAATCCTTTAGTGATTGACAAGCTTACATTTTTAACCCCAGAAACGATTGAAGTTTGCAAGGGGTTTGATAACTACGTTTCAATTTTTAATAACGAATTGACAGGGAACACGGTAAGCGTTGCGGGAATAAGTTCGCCCGTTACCGCTGTTTCTGGCGTGGCAACTTATAAGTTAACAGACGCGCAATTGGAACAAATAACTTCTTTGCGTGAAATCACTTGCAGCAATCAAAACCCAGCGAAAAAACTTTTTGCCTTCCCTTTCAAAGATTCTTGTAATTCAATAGTGCAATTTCGTTTCTTTAATGTGAAAGGCGGGTTTTCTTATTTTTATGCGGTAATGGGCGCGGAGACTTCCGACCGTTCTAAGGTTGCTTTTTACGAAAGGAACTATTCAAATGAAAACGAAAACAAGTCGGGAGCGGTGCAATCCGATACGGACTATAAAAAACAATTGGAGTTCAAAGGTTCAAAAATTATTAACTTAAAAGAGAACTTTGATTTTCTATTGCGTTCGCCAAAGGTAGAAATGAACTTGAAACAAATAAACGGAAACGACGTCTTTATCGAATGTGAAGTGACAGGGAATTCCGCAGACCGTTACACCCATTTCGATTTTAACCTAACGGCCAAAATAACTAATTCGCAAAACTTTAAATTGTGATAAATATAATAATTAACAACGAAGAACTTGACATCGATTCGGGAGTGGTCGTGACTTTCAAAAAGTCGCAGCAGCTTAACGGAATACAAAATCAATATTCTTTTTCGAATAATTTCAATTTAAAGAACACGTCCAAAAACCGACGTTTGTTAGGTATAAACTATTTGCCGAACTCAAAGGCAAAAAGCATGACAGTAGGGTACGACTGCGATATAATTTTAAACGGTTGTATTTTTTTAAAGAAACAAAAATTAAAGGTACAAAAGGAAGCACAAGACAGCATCCCCGTTTATATTATTTTTTCGGATAGCTTTTTCGTGGCCAAAGCAAAAGAAGTTCTTATGTCGCAAATCGTTTTCGAACCGACGTACTTCAAAACCTTACCCGAATTTATAGACTTAAACGACAACGTTGGCAACTTGTTAAGAACTGCGCCCGTATCGGCACAGGACACAAGCGGTTTAGTTGTATTGGAAGAAGTGCCAGCCTTAATGAACTTAGTGCAAACCACTTTAGTTGTGTTTTTGCAATTAGGTTACAGCTACTTAGGTGACTTTTTCACAGACGTTGAAGCAAAAAAATATTACATAAACCCAAATAGTGGGATTTACGGCCTAGGGGACACAGGCGGCCGCCCTTCTTTTGATCCGACTATGACGTGTTACGATTTTTTAGTGAAAATACTTAAAACTTTTAACGGTTATATTGACGTTTCGGATTCGTCAAAATCCGTGGGGGTTTTCCTTTGGAAAAATATTGAAGCGATTAAAACTAATTTTGCCGATTACTCGGACAAGTTTGTAGATTTTAACGAATATAGCTTCGAAGGTGGTTTGGCTAAAAAGAACAAATTAGAATATTCGGGAAGTCCCGCCTTTTATAATTCCTTTTTTGAGAATAACAAATCAATTGTTGAAAGTACTACCTATTTAAAATCAGATTTTGGGGCTGGAAACATGCGATTGTTTGACGATCAAGAACTAAACGAAGACGGCACCTTGCCACTTCGCACCGACGGGGAAACAACCGACGCCAAAGAACTAAACCTTTATAAATTCGAAAACGCTTTAAGCGAAGCCGTTGTTTATTCGGGAGGGGTAAAACAGAATTTACTTCTTTACAAAGCAACGTCGCCAAACATTTACGATCTATACGCGAATTTCCATTTAGCCTATACGAAAAATATTGCTTTGCCTACTATTGCGAATTTCACATTTAGATACGACGCTATTTTTTTAGCTAACTTAAGTATGCAAAGGGTTTTCTTTTTAAAACAACTTTCAACTTATTGGCTTCCGCTGGAATTAAATTTTTCCACAGAAAAAAAGGAAATAAAGTTAAAAGCTTTAATGGTGGAAAAGACCAGAACGGACACGCCTGTTATTTTTGACCTAAACGTATCGGTTGGCTTTTATGGGACTTATACAATACAGAACGCGACGTCGCTTTATTCTGCGGCCAATACTTCCAAAGCTTCCGTTTTTGTGGTTAATAGTTTCGACCTTACAAAGAACAACGTATTTATAACAGGAACGGACGGCGTAAGAACGCAAATACTTTCTTTTCCAACCACCGTTGACATTAGAACGCAATTTATTTTAGAAGTTGAAAACATAGAAGCTTCAAACGTTCTAGGGAATTCCGATTTACTTTTTCAATTCATTTCGGAAGAAGGCGGAACGTCCAGAGAGGGGAAAATAAATATTGCACACAACGGACGCGCGAATTTCCTTTCAGAATTTAGAAGCGTTTTAGATACGGAATACCACTACGAAGAAAACGACGTGGACGATTTCGAAAGGTATTTAAACTATAGTGCGAAAATAACTTCGCCAATTAATATTCCCGTAACCTACGTCCCTTCAATTGGCGACGTAGATTCTTTATTCAATGCAAATTTAAACTTTAGAGTTTTGCAATTAGATAAACCGCAATTGATTAAAGTAACTTTGTCAATCGGAAATGCGATGTATCATTGTTCAAATAGAGGGGGCGGGGCTTTGGCACAAACTAAAGTTTCTTTCAACGTTACACGCAACGGGGTAATTGTGGCCACAGTACATTCCAACGGGGCTTCGGATAACAAAAGAAGCGGCAGCACGCAAGTTTATGAAAGTAACGTTTTAAAAAGTACTACCTTTACAGCAAACGCGGGGGACATTATAGCTTTCCATACTAAGATAACAGGCGAAGAAGAAAACCGCTTTTTATCGGGAACCATGGACGGTGCCGTAACTTTAAAAAATATAACTTGGAAATTCGAGTGCGAAGAACAACTATAAAACTATGGAAGGGGAAATCATAAACATTGCGACGCTTACTATTGATAGCGAAAAAGCCGTCGGCACAATTGAACAAACAAAGAAATCAATTTTTGATCTTCAAAAAGCCAACACGGAATTAAGAAAAGAAATTCAAAAGAATGGCGACGCTACGGGCGAACAAACAAAACAGTTTGTCGAGAATGAAGCGGAATTGAAAAAACTAAATGCGGTTTACAAAGAACAACAAACCGCCATGAATTCCCTTACTTTGGCACAGGTTCAAAGTTCGGAAGCCCTTAATATGAATTCTAAAAGCGTGGCACAGGCCAACGCACAAAATAGGGAGTTAATCGCAACGCGTAACCAGATAAACGCAACGACGGAAGACGGGCGCAAGGCTATTGCTTTAATCAACGAAAAGTTAGACCAGAATAATAACTTTATTCGTGAGAATTCCAGCGCACTAGAAAAGCAAAAACAGAACGTCGGGAACTATACGGACAGTATTAAAGAAGCCGCAAACAACTTAAACCCTTTGAATGGGGGAATGGCGGGATTTATTGAACGATCAAAAGAAGCGGGCGGGGCTGGAAACCTTGCCAAACAGTCTTTAGGGGGTATGGCTTCGGGATTTATAGGCGTTACCAAAGCCGCTTTAGGTTTTATTCTTACACCTGTAGGGGCTTTTATTGCCGCTTTAGTTGTTGTGTTTACCGCTATCAAAGCGGCCATGAATAGAAGCGAAGAAGCTACGGGAAAAATAAGCAAAGTTTTTGCAGCTTTTAGCGGGATCCTTAATATATTCTTAAAGGCCTTAGCGTCTTTGGGTAACTATTGGATAAACTCATACGTTAAAATTCTGGAAAAAGTAGGGCAGACCTCCGAAAAAGTTATGAAGGGGATTTCTTCGGGCTTAAAACTTTTAGGCTTTACGTCGGCCGCGAAGTCCGTTGACAACTTTACCAATAGTACAAAAGCATCAATTAAGGCTAGCCAAGATTTAGCCGTGGCAGAAAAGGAATTGGAAAAGTCACAAAGAAAAGCCAGACTAACCCAATTGACGTACCAAAAAGAAGCCGAGAAATTCAGACAGATAAGAGACGACGAAAACAGGACTATAGCGGAACGAATTACAGCCAACGACCAATTAGGTGCAACACTTAAAAAACAATTAAGGGACGAACTCGCTATCGCTCAAATGGCTTTGCGTGTGGCTAATTTAAGAATTCAACAAGAAGGCCGAACAAAAGAAACCTTAGACGCACAAGCGCAGTCCTTAACAGAAATTGCCGACATTCAAGAAAGGATCACAGGGCAAGAATCGGAACAACTAGCCAACAGGGTTTCCCTTCAAAAAGAAGCAGCAGCGAAAGCCAAAGAAGCCGCAGACCAACAAAAGGAAAACGCTTCAAAAGCTTTGGAAGCTGCGACCAAAAATAAGGAATTGGAAATTAGTATTTTAAGATCCAAAAATGATTTAGCCAAAAAGACCGACGAAGAAAGGATAACTTTTATAAATGATATAACGGCCAAAGAATTAGAACTTTTAAAATTCAAACGTTCTAAGGGCTTAATAACTGAAAAGGAATTCCAATTGGCAAGTTTGGAACTTCTTAAAACACAATCCGACGAAACTTTGGCCGTTGCCGAAGCTACCATAACTAAGGAAATCGAAGCACAAGGCAAAGTTTTTGAAGAAAAGAAAAAACTATCGGAAAAAGAAAAAACCGACCTTTTAGCAAATGCGGAATTCCTAAAACAGGAACAAACCAAAAGGGTCGAGGAATCCTTATTGTCTGAACGCGACAAGGCTTTAGCTTTGGAAGAAATCCAAACGGGTTATTTGACAAACGTTGCGATTATAAATGAAAATTTCAAAGCTGCGGAAAAGCAAAGAGCCGACATGGCCAAACAAGAAGCGGAAACCCTAGCGAATGTCGCTTTTGAAATGAAGCTTTTAGGATTGGAAAAAGAAGGGCAATTGGAATCGGAATTGCAGAAAGCCATTTTAACCGCGCAGCTACAAGAAAAGAAACGTTTGTTAGACGAAGACTTGGCAAACGAAAAGAAAACAGCCGAAGAAGTTCGAGCCTTAAAAGAATTAGAAGACAAAAAATATGCAGTAGCCACCAAAAAAATAGATAAAGAAATTGCCAACGCTAAGAGGGCTAACGCCACGAGTATGGTTAAGGATTCTTTAAACGCTGCGGCGGCTATCTTTGGGGAAAACAAAGCGGTTGCAGTTGCTATGGCGTTGGTTAATACCTACGAAGGTATAGCGGCGGGGGTTAAATTAGGTTATCCCGCAGCCATTCCAGCCGTAGCGTCGGCAGCGGCCACAGGTTTTGCAGCTGTTAAAAACATATTGAAGACGGACAAGGGTACGACTTCGGGGTCGGGCAGTTCTGGGGGCGGGGGTTCTTCCCTTTCAACGCCTACGGCCGTTTTTGACAATCCAGCTAAAACCCAAACGATTGCAAAATTGCAAGAAGTACCCCAAACAAACAACGCACCAACAACCGTTCCTGTTTTAGTTTTAGAGAGTTTGGACGAAGTGAAAGGGCAACAACAAATAAAAATAAAATCTAATTAAAAAAAACAAACATTTGTAAACGTTTGTAAACGTTTATTTTATATATTTGTTCCATGAAAGATTTTTTTCAAGCTGTTACACAACATATTAAGGGCGCGATTGACGAAGAAGAAATCCGCCGCGCTGAAATATGCAATAAGTGTGAATTAAAAGAAAGACGCGACTATGTGGGTTTCCTACATTCAAAAATAGTTGAAATTAACGGATTTGTTTGCACAAAATGTGAATGTCCTTTGGCCACTAAAATTTTTGCAAAAGATAAAAAAAATATTTGTTCTAAATGGAAGCAGTAGAAATAAGAGTAGAGGGGTTTTTTGAAGACGAAATGTCAACGCAATTTGAACAGCAAATGGCCGCTTTGACAACCCCGTGTGTTTGCGTTTTAGACATAGAAAGCTATGGGGGTTACGTTTACGTGTTTGAAAAAATGGCCAATTTAATATCAGCTAAAAAAGAACAAGGTTTCGTCTTTGTCACTAATGTGGAAAATTACGCAATGTCGGCGGGGTTTATGCTTTTTTTAATGGGGGATATTAAAATCGTTTCAGATACAGCCGAACTAATGTACCATGCTCCCGGTATTTTTGTATTTGATAGATTGACAGCAAGAGAAGCGAAAATAATCTATGAAACTTTGGCAGCTAGTGACGAACTAACCGACAAAATATTTTTAGAGCATACCAATATAAGTACTGAAATGTTTGCCTTACTTAAAAAGAATACGACTTTCTTTGGCCGCGAGGACTTAATACATTTGGGAATTATGGAAGATGAATACACTTTTTAACCAAATAAAATTAATTATGAATAGAAATTGGAAAACAGCCCTTGCGGCAATGGGAATCGTACCAAAAAACGGTAAACCCAACATGGTTTTGGAAATTCAAGGAGCCAACGGCGAGAATTTGGTATTTCCAGACGTGAACGACATCACTGAAATTGAAGTCGGCACAACAGTAACAACGGAAGACGGCGAACACGTTTTCACAGCGGACAATAATACTTACAGTATTGTGGTAGTTGCGGGGGTTGTTACAGAATTAGAAGTAGAACCAATCGAGGCACCAGCGCCACCAGCACCAGAGCCAGACCCGAACGCGCCTACAAACGTTTTGACGCCAGAAACAATTGAAATGCTTCAAGCATTTGCAGACCAATTCGAGGCAAGCGCAACAGCTATCGCAGCTTTGCAAGCGCAAAACGCTGACTTAGTTCAGACTATTGCAGACCTTAAAGGTTTGATGTCTCACGACGACGACAAACCAAAACCGACTGCCGAAGTAGTTATCGGTGGTAAAAAAATTGATTTAACCAAAATAAATTTAAAATAAGATGATTACAGCAAACAACATGGTGCCTGTGGGCTTCGATATGACAGAATCAAATTTCGAAGTAGCATTATTGGCCGCGTTAGCTAGAGCGACGCAAAAATACAACACTAGTGTTTCTTTGACGCCGAACACCTATTCGTTAGCGCCTATCGTAATTTCTGACGCTATTTTAGTGGCTGGATGTGACGTGACAGCAGCTTGCGCAGTTCCTTCGGTATTGAAAAATACAAAAATCCAAATGAATGAAGCTTGCAACATTTGTTTAACGGATTTATCGGAAGGCGAATTGGTAGTTTATGGAATTGATCCAAACAACCCACAACCTTCGGCTAACCTTGACGCTCAAAAAGCAAAAGAACAAGCCGTTAAATTAGCGTTTTCAATGATGAAAACTTATTGGTTAGGGAATAAAGAATACGAAGCGGGAGATTTGAACAATGCAGCTTTATTGCCAGCTTATACAAAAGACGACGGACAATGGTTCAAAATCTTAGCGAGCAATCCAGCACACGTTGAAATCGCTGAAAATGCTTTGGCTACAACAGCGGCGCAATTAGCTGGAATCACTTACGACGAGGCTATCGCTTATTTGGATAAAATGATTGCGGCGCAGTCACTTTCTATGCAAATGATCATGAATGATGAGAAAGCTATTTGGACTACAACTGAATTGTTTGACATCATCCAAGCGCAAAGAGCTAAAAACGATTTAGCTGGAATTCGTTTCGTACCGATCGAAAATGAATTCGGGAACTTTGATTCATTCGTTTACAGAGGCTTCCAAGTTGTTAAATACGAGCATTTGTCTGCGGCAATCCGTGACATCGCTTCGGGAACCGAAGGGGCTTTGGCTTTGCCACACCGTGCGATCTTGACAGTAGGTTTACCTATGTTGTCATTCCCTGTGCCTACAGATGCAACTTTTAACACGGAGTTTTTCGACGTGACAAAAGCGTACAAAGCGGGTACACTTGCAACGATCTTACACCCAGAAGCGGTGGCGGGAGACTACTATGTAGTAGCTTATTAATTAACTTTCTAAAAAGAAAAAAATATGTCAAATTGCACAAAAGTTGCTGACATTCTAAAAGCCTGTGATTCCGTTAACCTTAATTTGGTTAGCGGCGTCCTTGTGGCTAGATTGGAAGCCCTAGGCGTTACGCCTAACGCGGACAACTCTTTCCTTTTGGATGAGATTGCTATAATCGACCCAGAAACAGGGGAATATCCTTTGTCAACGTCTGATTACTACCCTATAAAAGCGGAATGGCTTTTAAATTCAGTTACGCCAAACTACGAAGTTGTAGAAGGTACGTCGACTGCGGACAGCTATAAGCAAACTATTGGTAAAATCGTTATTTCTGATTCAGAAACAGCGGAAGGAAAACAAACCATTAAAGGTTTGAATTCTAACCTATGGGTTATTATTGCTAAAATGAAAGGGGTTAAAAACCAAGAAGACACGTTCCACGTTTTCGGAGTTCAAAACGGTTTGAAATTCTTACCAGAGGCGACAGCCCCAGAATTCGGAAACAGAGTTGTTGGAACTTTCGCAAGCTTAACAGGCGCGGAAGAAGCTACACCAAACGGCGTGAATTGGTTGGACACTAGTTTTGCAAACACTAACACGTTGTTCAATCAACGTTTAGACCCTGTAATAGTTCCGTAATGACTACGGAAGAATTCAACGCCTTGCCTTTAGAGGCGAGGCGTTTTATACAAAGCCAGCAAACTTGCTTATCTTGCGGCAAAAAAAATAATTTAGATGCACACTACAAAAAATATTTAAATATGAAAAACCAATCTTTATTCACATTAAGACAGGGCGCAGTTAGTTTTTTCGATAAAAAAACTAAAAAAAGCCAAATCCTTTACCCTTTGCACCCGAATGATTCGGAAGACCAAATAAAGGAAAAATTGAAAATTGCTTTACGCATTCACGCAGTAAGACCCGAAAGCTTTTCGGTAATTTCGGTAAGTGACATCGAAGCAAAATTGAAAGAAAAAAAAGAAACTAAAAAAGTCGAAAAAGACGAAAAAGTAGTTGCTGAAAAAGTCGAAGCCGAAGCAATCGCGGAAGCACCACAAGAAGACGAAAAAGAAAGCGAAGAAGAACTTTTGGACTAAGGCTTCAACTTCGTAAAGATAAACCCAAAAAAGCCGTATAAAAACGGCTTTTTTTAAACTTAAAAGCATGAAATTATATACCGCAATCGAAAAGCCGAAAAGGGAGTTAATCAACTTCAATAAGCTTGTTGAAACGGGGGACTACTTTAAGGAAATGGACTACGCTATACAGAACAGTCCGACAGCCACCATGGTTGTTTTAATGTTCAAGAAATATTGTGTTTTGCCAAATCTAAAAGAACAGTTTTCCGAGTTATGGGGAAAAATAATTGATGAAAAAATAAAATACGGGTACTTCACACTTTGGGTCGAATACGACGCCGATTTAGAAGTTAAAAACGTAAATTTTAGACTTTCGAAAAATTACAGAGCCAAAAGAATGGACGACGTCGGGAACGTCTCCGAATACTTAAACGTTATCACAGGGAAAAAATTCCCAGCATTTAACCCCGACAAAAAAGTATTAAGATCGCAAATTGAAAAAGCGGGCGGCTTTGATAAATTTTCGGGGCAAATATTCCAATACAACACCACTTCACAATCGTACGAAATTACGCCTTTGTTTTCCGTATATGATTGGATGAAAATTGAACACGACACCCCAACACATATTTCGGCAAGTGCGGACAACGCTTTATTTGGAAACAATGTTTTCCTAATGAAGAAAGGCGCGGAGAGTTCAAACACGCCAGAAGAAGACGGCGAGGGCGAAAACAAACCGATAAGCAACACGGATCGAGTTATCGGGGCTTTGAGAGCCGCAAAAGGCACAAAAAGCAGCGGGACAAATCACGTTATAACGGTAGACACCGAAGACGAAGACTTGAATAAGATCTTTGTAAAAATGGCAATCGGAAACGATATTGATTTGGATAAATTTAGCGACGTGGACGACAAAGCGGGTAAAAAGATTTGCACCGCAGTATATTGTTTCCCGCAAATTTTAGCCAATCCAAGCGAAGGACTTTTCGGGAATAGTGGGGAAGCGTTAAACGTTGCGATTGACTATTGGAAATCAACATGTTTATTCGAAGCACAAAAAATACAAAAAGCCTTTGAAAAATTAGGCCTTAAAATTGTCGAACCAACTCAACCCGTAACGCCATGATTATAGAAAATATCACACTAGCAGACTTAAAAGCTTTTTATCCTGTGACGGATTCAATAAGTCAAGCGCGAATAAATGAATTAGCAACCTATGTAAAATTCAATACTTTTATACAAATGTTTGGCCTTAAAAATACTACGGATATTTTTGCGGGAACTATTGCGGATTCGGCAAACGATAGTTTTTTAGGTTTCAAAAAGTTTGTTGCGCTTTGTATAGTTGGCCAATTAGTAGAAGACACGTTCGTCCATACCAACGCGGGTTTAAAAATTGTAGGCCAACCGAATTGGACTAGTCCGAGAGTAAACGAAAAGAATAATACTTTAGTCAAAATAAACAATACGATTGAAAATCAATTCGTAGAAGCCAAAAAAGTTTTAATGGCTTTGGGACACATTCCAGAAAATAAATATTCGGGGTATTCATCTTTTAGAATTGATAAAGTATGATAGTAGAGTATTACGAATTTATAGACGTCAACGCTGACGGCTACAAAGAAAGAAAACTAACGGCCACCACGGAGTTATACAATAAACTTTCGGCCGAAGAAACAAATAGGTTCAAAGATAAAATAAACGAAGTTATAGACGCCGTTAATTTTAGTAAAATCCCACTTTTCCCCGCTTTTGCTTTAAAGTTTAAAGGCGACGGCAATTTGGATAATTTTAATATTGAAGTCGGCGACATCGTACACGGTTTTTATGACGCGAATACTATTTGGGACAATGCCCGCTATTTAGGGGGAGACTTAAACGATAAAAACAATTACGAACTTATTGTCGTTTCTTTTGAACCTCAACTTTTCACTAGCACAGGCACGTCGAATGATTTTGCTTTGCCAGCTGGAATGTTAGCTAAAAGCGTTTATATTGACAGGGGTATGCGTTATAAAGGTACCGAATGGTTTCAATCGGGAAGTACTTTAGTGATACAAGGGACGACCTTAGCAGCTGGAAAAAAAATATATGTAATTTCTTAAAACTTTAAAAATGAAAAAATTAAAACTATTTATAAGTCTATGGTTTACAATGTTTTCGGTGGCAGTTTTTGCACAAGCCGAATTCGAAAAAATCGCAATTACTCAAAACACGCTAGACAATAGCGCGGGACGTCTTATTGTACAGGACGCCACTACAGGGGAACTAAAATACATCCTTAAAAGCGTTTTGGATAACAAATTTAACCAACCAACAGGAAACGCGACGCAGTATTTAGACGGTGCGGGAACCCCAACAGCTTTTCCCGTACTAGGGCAAGCCGATCGAGTTATAACGGAAGTTAGAAACACGACGGGGGCTACTGTGGTAAAAGGAACGGTTATTTATTTAAGTGGGGCGAGTGGCGGAAAAGCAACAATACAAAAAGCGCAAGCCAATTCGGAACTAACGTCTTCGGGAACTTTTGGCGTTATTCAATCCGACATAAATAATAATTCAAACGGTTACGCGGTTGTTATTGGGACGGTTTTAGGGGTAAATACTTCAAGTTATACCGAAGGGCAAGTCTTATGGTTAAGCCCCACGGTAGCGGGGGGATTTACTTCGACAAAACCCGTTGCACCTAATCACGCCGTTTATGTGGCGATTGTTACTTTAGCAGCCACAAACGGAACGATTGAAGTCAAAGTCCAGAACGGTTACGAAATAGACGAATTGCACGACGTTTTAATAACTTCAAAGGCAAACAATGACGCAATAGTTTACGATTCAGCTTCGGGGCTTTGGAAAAATAAGCAATTAGTTGCGGACGCTATCGCGGACGGAACAACTACGGTTGCACCTTCACAAAATGCAGTGTTTGACGCCTTGGCCGCAAAGGAAAATACTTCGAGTAAAAATGTAGCCAATGGTTACGCGGGTTTAGGTAGTGACGGGAAATTGTTTTCAACGCAAATGCCTTCGATTACAATTACCGATACTTTTGTAGTTGGATCACAAGCGGCATTGTTAGCTTTGACAGCAGAAACGGGCGACGTGGCCGTTAGAACCGACGTAAACAAAAGTTTTATATTAAAGGGTTCGGATCCCGCAGTTTTAGCAAATTGGCAAGAACTTTTAACCCCAACAAGTGCCGTGACTTCGGTATTTGGTAGAAACGGAGCAGTTACTGCGCAAAATGGCGACTATACCACTGCGCTAGTTACGGAAACAACTAACAAACGTTATCAAACGGACATACAACAAGCCTATAACGATGCGACTAGTTCTATTCAATCGCAATTGAACGCGAAAGAAACCCTAACAAATAAGTCAACTAGTACTACTTTAGGCACAAGCGATACCTTATACCCTACGCAAAACGCAGTTAAGACTTACGTTGATACTAAAGTAGGGGGCGGGGTTGGTTCTCTTGAATTTAATTCTACTGATTTAACTGTTTGGAATAACGGAAAAAGTAATGTTGATACAAATACATCTTTTGGAGAAGGAGCATTGAGAAGTAATACAACGGGTGGTTGGAATACAGCTTATGGGCAAAGCACTTTATACAATAACACTACTGGTAATTTTAACACAGCAGTTGGTCTTGCTTCTTTACCTGCAAATATATCAGGGCAATTAAATACGGCTTTAGGATATGGAGCCTTAAATACTTCCTCTACTGGGAACGAAAATACTGGTTTAGGTTCAGCGTCTTTAGGAAGTAATACTTCTGGAAATGATAATTTGGCAAGTGGTTATAATTCACTCGGCTTTAACACTACGGGAAGTAACAACGTTGCTTTAGGTACTTCTGCTGGTTCATATATAAGCCCAAGTGGTAACAATGTAATCACTAATCAATCTGTGTATTTAGGAGCAGAAACAAGAACATTTGCAAATAATCAAACAAACGAAATAGTTGTAGGTTATGGGGCTGTTGGTAACGGTTCAAATACTGCTACAATAGGGAATTCAAGTATTACAAAAACAGTTTTAAATGGCAATGTGGGAATAGGTACTACAAGTCCAAGTGCTGTATTACATTTAAATAGTTCCTCTGACATATGGATGAGAGTTCAAAGAGGAAGTAATTTTATCCACGTTGGAATGGATGGAAATGGTGCTTTTTATAATACAAATACAAATCATACTTTTTATACTCAAAATGGAGCAGTAAGATCCATGTATATAAATGGCAACGGTGCTATTTACTTAAATAGAGCAAGTCCTTTAGGGTCTGGATATGGTTTAGTTTTAGGTTCTGATAATCCTCAATTGCAAACAATGGGTATGTTTGTAGCTGTAAATGGAAATAACAATATAAACTTTTTTAATGCCTCAGGAACTTACGTAGCATCTATCTCTACAAATTCTTCTTCCGTTTCTTATGGTACAGGTTCAGATTATAGACTAAAGGAAGATTTAAAAGATTTTAATGGATTAGATAAAATATCAAAAATTAAAATATATGACTTTAAATTTAAAAAAGAAGGAGATAGAATGCATGGGGTTTTAGCGCATGAATTACAAGAAGTTGTTCCATACGCTGTTAATGGAAAAAAAGATGGTGTTGATGAAA
>JACCDW010592103.1_pt1 | contig 32171 bp, 17 predicted proteins | sample 7449781 | NCBI WGS metagenome assembly JACCDW01 (sample SAMN15323449, study PRJNA562643) | freshwater metagenome | isolation source: river surface water | place: USA:Blue River Watershed | collected 2017-08-18
AAATCATCTATTCATACCTATCCTTTTTTATTATGAAAAATCAACTTTCTCGCCGTGATTTCATGGCAATTGCACCAATGGCTACGCTTGGATTAGTGTTGAGCAAACGCTCAAATACTTGGCTCGATAAGCCAAATTCAAAATTTAATGGTGTACAGATTGGGGCAATTACGTATTCATTCAGAAGTATGCCGCACGATATTGACCAATTATTGCAGTTTTGCATTGATTGTAATGTAAGTGCCATCGAAATGATGGGCGACCCCGCTGAAGATTTTGCAGGAAAACCTAAAAATCCGAATCCGTTTAGAATGGGGCCACCGCCACGCCAAACTGCGGGCCAACCACCACAACGCCCACAAATGACCGAAGAGCAAAAAGCTCAAATGGCCGAATACAATAAAACAGTGGCAGCATGGCGAGCAACTGCTTCGATGGATAAATTCAAAGAAATTCGTAAGAAATTTAATGATGCAGGCGTAACGATTTATGCCTTCAAGCCCAATGCTTTTGGAGCAAATAATTCAGATGCAGAGATAGAATACGGAATGAATGCCGCCAAAGCTTTGGGAGCAACTTCGGTAACTTTAGAATTACCAACCGACTCGGCTCAAACAAAACGATTGGGCGATTTTGGCTCAAAACATAAGATTTATGTGGGTTATCATGCACACTTACAGGCCACTGACTCACTTTGGGACGAAGCTTTGAAGCAATCGCCGTATAACTCACTCAATCTTGACTGCGGGCATTACATTGCAGTTGGCGGAAAGAATACAAAAGAATCATTATTGGCCTTAATCGAAGCGAAACATGACCGCATTACGAGTATGCACATCAAAGACCGCACCGCCGACGGCAAAGGAAACTTAGAGTGGGGCAAAGGCGACACTCCGCTCAGAGAGATTTTGACTTTGATGAAAACTAAGAAGTATAAATTTCCTGCAACGGTTGAGTTAGAATACGAAATTCCAGAGGGTTCAAATGCCGTAAAAGAAGTGGCCAAATGCGTAGCTTATGCGAAGGGTTTGTTGGCTTGATGAAGATAAATTGGTAAGTAGGACTTTGAACCTACTTACCAAACTATATCGTAATATTGTAACTTTAATATGAGTAATGAATCAACCAACGTATAAAATTCAAGTATATGAGGAAAATACTTACAGTTTCATAAGTATAGGGAGAAAAGGTTTGATATTAAAGGTTGTTAGATTTGATGAAATTGAACCTACCATTTTTAATTTAGGCTTTGGTGACTTTGACTTTGAAAAGCAAACTTTGAGTGACTCAATTGTTAGTGATAATGGTGATATGGAGAAAATATTGGCAACAGTTGTTTCAATTCTCAACGATTTTCTTCAGAATAATCCTAAATTCTCTGTATTTATTGTAGGTAGTACATTAAGCCGCACAAGGTTGTATCAAATTGCTATCAACAGATACTATGAAGATTTTAAAGTTTACTTTGAAATATTTGGTTATAGAAATAGTGAGTTTGATGTATTTCAAAAAAATGTAAACTATGAATCTTTTTTAGTTAGAAAAATGTTATGAACTTGATAAATTCTATATTTGTTATGAAAAATCTTGTAGAAAATACTAATTCAAAATTACCAAAAGGTGATTTTATTAAAGATGAAAATTTCTCTTTTTTAAAAGATATCGACTTGTTTTCAAAGAAAAAAGCCATTGCCAAAGAAATGCTTAAAGGGGCAAAGTTACCTGCTCGCTAATATTTCTTCACCTCAATCGATTCACCAAAACGAGCACCGCAGTGTCTTTTTTAGATTCGTTGATTCGGCCACGTTTTTTCCTATCAAAATTTCCGAGTACAATATCTTCATCGCCATCGGCATCGAGGTCGGCGGTATCCATCACAAGCCAATTTCCTGCGTTTACTTCGTTGATTGATGTAGCCGAAAAGGCAAACTTTCCTTTGTTTTCGAGGTAAACAAAACCCTCTTTGGGCTGATTCTTGAAGTCAGGGAAATACGCAATCGTAGCAATGTCTAAATCTCCATCTTTGTCAAAATCACGAGCCATTGCCTTGAAACAGCCATTAATTGGGTAGAAAAAGGCTTGTTTGTAGTTATTCTGTCCATCATTCAAATATCCATAAACTCCGTGATAGGGTTTGAGTACGTGCGTGGTATAATCGGCATTGTCGCCACTGGTGTAGAGAATATCTTTGTGTCCATCTTTATTCAAATCAACTAATTCAAAAAAAGAAGAACCACTTAATGGCGAAAAACGTAGAATTTCTTTGGTATCAAATTGAGTAATGCCCTCGGCATTTTTTCCTTTGTTTGTAAACAGAAAAATCCCCTCTTGTGCTTGGGCAAAAAGTACCCAAATATCGGGCAATCCATCTTTATTTACATCATCAATGTAGGCTTTTATTGCTCCTGGAAATGGCCTAATCACTTGCTCTTGAAATTTGTTGTTGCCCAAGTTTTTATTCCAAGTCAACCTGCCATTTTTGTTGCCATAGCCACAAACGAGCTGGTCGGCAAGTCCATCTTTATCTAAATCTACCGAAATACTTTGTACGGGACGAGTAAGATTTTCGAGAAGCTTTCCAGTATTTTTGAAATTGTTTTTTCCATCAAAATCAAAGTTATGTAGTGAACCTTTAGCTAAATCATTTGGGTTCAAAATTCCAATATTCGTAAAATATCCTATTCGGCTTCCTGTTTTTTGAAGTGTGTTTCCGAAATCAATATCAACAATGGTTTGCTTTACTTTTTGAGCTAAGATAGTGGTAGTTTTCTTATCAAAAATACTCAACATCGAATCACTGGCAGCGTAGATTTGCTGGTTTGCACTATCAATTTTTATATAAGTAAGCGATGGGAAACTACTTTGTGGAATGGCAATGGGTTTTACCGAAAACAAATTTGTGATAGTAGAAATAGGTTCACGACCTTGACTGGGTAGTTTTTCTGGGGCATTTTTATCATAAAAAGCTACAATTTTTGTCCATTCTTCAGGAGTTATACTGGCAACGCTTTCAAACTTTCCATCAGCACCTTTCTGAATATCGGGATAGGCTTCGCCATTGACAATTTGTAAGCCCAGTTGTTGAGCCATAACGGGCAAAATGTTGTTCTTCCACGTAGTTTTATCAAGTAAATTCGGTTCGGGGAAAAGGTGGCACGAAGCACAATAAGTTTGAGCCAATTTTTCGCCTTCTGATTGCTTATTGCAGCTCAACGTGAATACTAAACCGATGAATGAAAAATAGCTTACTACCTTAAAAAACTTCATACTCGTGATTTTAACTTTTAAATTACTTCAAATTTAGTCTTTAACTTACTGATGTCCAAAATAAAAGGAAGCCTTCGCTCAAAGCGAAGGCTTCCTTAAAACTCGTCGAAGTAATTCTATTATAAGTTTTTCTTCTTCAATTCGTTTACGGCAAAGTCAGCTGCACGAGCTGTGAGAGCCATGTATGTAAGCGAAGGATTTACGCAAGATGCTGATGTCATTGCTGAGCCATCAGTTACGAAAACATTTTTCGCTCCCCAAACTTGGTTGTTGCCATTCAAGACAGAAGTCTTAGGGTCACGTCCCATGCGGGCGGTTCCCATTTCGTGAATAGCCATACCTAAATATGAACCACGGTCGTAGCCTTTTACGTTTTTCACACCTGATTTTTCGAGCATTTCGATGGCATCGTTTTGCATATCGATACGCATTTTTTTCTCATTTTCTTTCAATTCGGCATCAAAAACTGGTAATGGAAGTCCCCACTTATCTTTTTCGGTTGGGTGTAAATATACTCGGTTTTCAAAATAAGGAAGTGTTTCGCCGAAACCACCGAATCCCATTGTCCAGTTACCTGGTTTTGTTAATTCTTCTTTGAAATCAGCTCCGAAACTCAACTCAGCTACGTTGCGTTGCCATCCTTGACGGCTACCACCACCTTGATAACCAAAACCACGGAGATAATCACGTTTGTCAGAGCCGATATTGCGGTAACGTGGCACGTAAATACCATTGGCACGGCGTCCGTAGTAGTATTTATCTAAGTCTCCTTCCCACTCACCTGATGCACCTGTGCGGAAGTGGTGGTCCATTAGATTATGACCTAATTGACCAGAATCATTACCGAATCCATTCGGGAAACGCTCTGACTTTGAGTTGAGCATCAGTGTTGTAGAACCCAATGTACTACCACAAACAAAGATGATTTTAGCATAAAACTCACGTACATCAAGCGTTTGTGTATCAATGATACGCACGCCCGTAGCTTTTTGAGTTTTATTATCGAATAAAATTTCTTTGGCTACCGAATCTGGGCGAAGCGTTAGGCGACCAGTTTTGGCAGCTGGTGGCAATGTACAAGATTGTGTACTGAAATACGCACCAAATGGGCAACCCAAGGCACATTTATTGCGGTATTGACAAGCAGCACGGCCAACACCTAATTGCTCTTTGCGAGCTTCTGAAAGGTTAGCCACACGACCGATAGTCATCGTACGGCCTGGGAAGTTTTTCTCAAGGCGTTTACGAACTTCTTTCTCTACGCAGTACATTTCCATCGGTGGTAAAAACTCGCTATCAGGCAATTGAGGTAAACCGAGTTTCTCGCCCGAAATACCAACAAATTTCTCAACGTAAGAATACCACGGAGCAATATCTTTATAGCGAATCGGCCAGTCAACGGCAATTCCATCTTTTAAGTTGGCTTCAAAATCAATATCGCTCAAACGATAGGACTGACGTCCCCACATGATTGATTTTCCACCTACAATATTTGGTCTGAACCAGTCGAAACGTTTATCTTCTTTGTATAAAGCATCCGAATCATTCATCCAGTATTTTTCGCTCATTTCGTTGTACGGATAATCGCGAGACAATTTCGGGTGACTTTCTTTTTGAGCAACTGTTAAACGTCCGTTATATTGGCTTTCCCACGGAGCTTTCATGGCATTTTCGTAGCCAGTTACGTGTTCGAGTTGGCGGCCTTTTTCGAGCATTAATACTCGCATTCCTTTTTCGGTCAATTCTTTTGCTGCCCAACCTCCCGAGATACCCGAGCCGATTACGATGGCATCGTAAGTTTGGTCTTTGATTAAATCTATATTTAAGTTTGCCATTGTTTAATACTAATTAGAGTTATTTATTAATTATGATGGAATCTTACTTGGGAAGAAAAATGAATCAGTGGAAATTTGCTCATTTATCATTCACCCGCAGCGGCGGCCGCATTAAACATTCATCATTAAAAATTATAATGCCCAAGCCTTTTGACCTGGTTTGAGTGGAATACAAGCTTCAAATTTACCTGGAATTGGCAAATACTCTAAAGCCTGCGTTGCTCCGATTTCTGAAGTGAAATAGCCAGTCACGGTTAAACCTTTCATCGTCAAGAAGAAAGCTTTATTATCAACGGTACTTTGTTTAACCATTTCGTTTTTCTGAGCAACATCAAGTGCTACAAAGCCTTTACCGAATTTTGCTTGGCTATCGGCATCAAGTTTTGCTAAACCAGCATAAAATTTCTCTTGCTCTGGTTTTTCGTAACAATCACGCATAACACGTACAATAAACTTTTCAACACCTGCTGCTTTAGCTCCTGGCGTGCCAGTTGTTGGAATAATAATATCGGCTACTTCGGCCAATAAAGCTGATTGGTCGGCTGTTACAGCAACACTTTCGCCAGTGTTGAGAACCTCTCCCATAGCACCTGCCATTAATGGTGCAGAAAGTACACCTCCGAGTAGGAGAGTGGCTCTTTGTATGGCTTCTCTACGATTCATATATATAAGTTTTGATTGAGTAAATGTTGTAATAGTTAAATGTTTTGTTTCACAAAATGTTTGATTAAAGCGAAGTTTTTATGCTTTTATTTCACCAATTCATAGTTGATTTTATCGATGAAAACTTTCTCCGACAAATTTCAGGACTTCGGGCAAAGCCGTACGCCAGTATGACCACGTATGGCCGCCATCACGCACTCTAAATTCGTGTGGAATCTTCTTATCAATCATCATGGCGTGCAGTGCCATGTTTCCTTTTATCAAGAAATCATCATCGCCGCAATCAATGTAGAATTTAACTTTTTTCAAATCATCAGCATTGGCTGTTTCTACGATTTTTATGGGAGCATTTTTGTAGTAATGGTCGGTTAAACGCTCCTTTCCTTTTAGGTCTTTTCCGTACAAATCACCAAAGACTGTATTCCAACGATTAATATCGGCATTTTGAGTAACAACCTCTTCATCAGTCCAAATAGCAGCACTTAGTGGAGCGGCTGCTACAAACATATCGGGGTGTTTGGTTGCGTAAAGAAGGGTTCCGAGTCCGCCCATCGAAAGGCCAGCCACTGCTCTAAACTCTTTCTTTGCTCGAATTCTGTAATTGGATTCGATATAAGGAATAAATTCTTTTATGAAAAAATCTTCAAATTTGGTTTTGCCATCGAAGGTATTCATATACCACGTTACGCCCGCATCGGGCATTACAATAATCATCGGAGGTGCTTCGCCACTGTTGATGGTGCGGTCGGCAATTTCGGGAGTTTGACCAAATTGAGTCCAGCCTGTTTCATCATCGGTGTAGCCGTGAAGTAGATAAAGGACAGGGTATTGACGATTGGTTTTGTCGTAGTCAGCAGGGAGATAAATGCTGTATTCAACATCTTTACCGAGTGTACTGCTTTTAATTTTTAGGCTTTCTTTGATAGTTCCTTGTTGAGCATGAGTAGCGAAAGAGCCTATTAATAAAAATAGCCAAAGTAAACGTTTCATTGGGTCGTAGAATAAGGTTGAATAAAAATCAAATATAGTAGATTTCTTGTCAGATTTTATGCTAAATACAGTTTTTTTAATAATTGTATTCAATTTTCTAATTCATTTTCAAAATTCGTTGCCGTCTGGGTTTAATTGTTTTTAGTTTTCATTGCCGTTGGTTTTAACCAACGGACAAATAAGAGAAAAATAAATTGGCTTTAGCCAAAACTTTTGTTGAATTTTGGCTAAAGCCGATAAGGATTTTTTGCATTTTACTCATCCGTCAGCTAAAGCAGACGGCAATGAATAATTTAATGAATCTTGGCTATGTTTTATTCTAACTCAAAGCCTTTCTTGCTTCACGGTCAGGGTCATTTTTTACGACACATTCATCATTCAGAATCATGGTTTCGCCGTTGGCAGAAGTATATTTTGGCCAATTGGGCAAACCTCCACCGTTTGGATTACCTGTTCGGGCAAAATTCACAAAAGATTTTGCCATTTTCTCTGAAAGCCTTCTTGGCCTTGCTCCACCGCCTGTGTGCGTGAGCATAAGGTCGGTGTTATAGAACCAAAAACAAATATCGTCGCAGTGGAAGGCTCGCATACGGCCATCGAAAAGTGGTGGCTGGAAACCAAACCATGCCAAATAAACAGGTGCTTTTTGTTTGGCTTTGGCGTCGGCTGTGGCAATGGCACTCTTACGATTACTCATCACCATCGACCAAATCTCTACGGGTTTTTTATCAGGGAAAACCTTGGCATAACTATCCACAATTTCACCAGTTTTATCACCGAAGCGAGATTTTAGTTTTTCTTTCACATCACCGATTCCGATGTTTTCGAGTGAAGAGTCAACTCTACTTGGCGATTGTTCGTTGAAGGTCGTACAGATAATCATCGGAATATCGGCTGAAAAGTGCGAATTGCTTGTATAAAATGTGCCTTCATCTAAGAAACGACCATCGGCAACGGGTGCAAAACCACCACGAGTAAGGTTCATGCGTTTGGCTTCATCGGCCATTTTAGCCGTAGCACGATTGGCAATGTCAATGTATTCTCTCCACGGAATTTGCTGTAATTTACCTATTTCGTTAGGCCCTAAACCTGCTTCTTTTAGCACCATTTCTCCCAGTTTTTCGGAATATTCCTTCGATAAACCACTCAACGACGAACCACTCAAAGCCACGGCTTTATGGAATAGCCCTTTGGCCGATGGCATGGCCGTAAGTGAAGAAACTTTCGCTCCACCGCCCGATTGCCCAATGATAGTTACGTTATTAGCATCGCCACCGAAATTAGCGATATTATCACGCACCCATTCGAGTGCCGCAACAATATCAAGCATACCCACATTTCCCGAAGCAGCTAATTTGTCGCCACCTGCTTTGGCTAAGTTGGTGAAGCCCAAAGCACCTAAACGATGGTTGAGTGAACAGAAAACTACATCGCCAAATCGACTTAGGTTTTCTCCATGATAGCCATCTTGCTCGATTCCATTGCCGTTGACAAATCCACCACCATGTAACCAAACAATTACGGGGCGTTTCTTTGAGTCAAGGGCTGGCGTCCAGACATTTATTCTCAAACAATCTTCGCTTACATCGTCATAATTCCAATGGTCAACAAACGAAGCGTACTCATTGGCGTAGCGTTTTTCCATGATTTGCGGAGCCGAATTTCCCCACCAAACCGCTGGTTTTATTTCTGCCCAAGGCTTTGGTTTTTGTGGGGGCATAAAACGGTTTTCGCCCGAAGTATCTGCTCCGTATGGAATTCCCAGAAATGTATGGATTCCTCGCAAAATATAGCCTCTTACTTTGCCATATTGCGTGTTGGCAACGGCAATATTATCACCAACAAAAAGTACTTGTTCGTCTTCTTTTTCTTTAGGTTTAAAACCTTTGGCCTCAGAAGTAAGCGTAGAACCAAGCCCAAGTCCAGCCGTGCTTAGGCCTAATTTTTGAATGAAATTACGGCGATTTGATTTCATTTTGGTAGTTTTTATAGGGTGAATAGATGGGTTTTAATTTACGGTCGATGGTCAAAAATCAATTTCTATTGATTATTGAGCATAGACTATTTAAACATGAATCCTTAGGAGTTTAAAGAATTCTTCTCTGGCATTTTTGGTTAACGATTATAATTTGTTCGTAATTTTTGGAAGGGTAGGGGGAGTGTTAGAAAAATGAGAATTGAGCTTTTACACTCAATTCTCGGCACTATTTATCTTAGGGTTTATTATTCGCTGGCTTTAAACTCAATTGCTGAAACCGCCATTACGATTTGTGTATCTTTTGCCTTTTCATTTCTGAAAACCAAATACACATCGTGTTGACCTGCGTTTTGAGGTACATTTATTTTCAATTTATTATTCATATTTGGGCGAGCAGGAGGTGTAGCGGCGGGTGTTCCTGATGCTGGCGTCGCACCAGTTGAAGCTGCTGGTTGAGCGGGTGGTGGTCCCATTCGCATTTCTCTTGGCTCAATTTTATCGCTTGTGCCAATTAATGCACCCGTTGGTGAGTCAAGGTGAAGTTCAATTACACCACCTGCTGCACCTACGCGTGTTTGTGCTTGGGCAGTAACTTCGATTTCGTTGATACCCGTTAAATCAATATTTGTATAACCTAAGTAAGACTTATCACCTACCATTGAGAATGAGCGTCCTGGTGTAATTACCAATTGCGTTCCCTTTGATTTATCAGCCAATTCTGGGTTTAAAATTGGGTTTTTCAGCACAACCACATCTTCAGTAGCCAACGATTTCATCACTTTTGTGCCTTTATCCTTGTAGGCTGCACGCAAAATGTACGTTCCGTTTGATTTCTGTCCATCAGGAATCTTTGTTGAATAACTACCCTGTGTTGGCATCGATTTGGCTGTTTTTGGCTCGTTGATATTCAAGATATAATCAACCATGATGTTGGCTTCGGCCATTGAAATTTGTGGGTGAGCCGCCATTACGTGGTCGCCCCAAACACCGCCACCACCGTTGATAATTTTCTTAGAAAGGTATTCAACCGCTTTGGTATCGCCTTTATATTTATTAGCTACATCTTTAAGGCTTGGCCCTACCGATTTTACATCAACAATATGGCAAGATTTACAGTCACTTTTTGCCATTAGACGCTCGCCCATTGAGGCAAATGCTACGGCATCAACACCACGATGATTTTGCGATGCTTCGATTTTATCATAGCCAATTGGCATATAATCAATACTTACAGCCACTTGGTCAGGCTTGATTTTACCGTTTGTTAAATTACCATCTTCTTTATCTGAAACCGTTACTTCATAGTCGATTGGTTTATTCGGGAAATAGAAAGTTTTGTTACCTTTTTTGATATTGAAAGCTACCGCAGGAGGTTCGTTTCCAACTTTTATTTCAAGCGATTCGCTATTTTCTTCACCTTTTCCATCTTTTACTGTAAGGGTTACATCATAAACTCCTGCTTTATCCAGTACGACGGTAGCATTTTCAGTTTTGAAAACCTTCTTACCTGCTTTACTTTTTACCTCCCATAAATAAGTAAGTTTATCGCCATCAGGGTCGTTCGTTCCAGCTGATGAGAGATTTACTTTCAATGGAGCAGAACCTGTCAGATTATCAGCTTTTGCCACTACTTTTGGCATACGGTTTCCGCCATTATACTCCACTTTTACAAGGCGGGCGTTGTCGTTTCCTCTAAACCATGCTGAGCCATATTCTAATACATACAGGTCGCCATCTGGTGCAAAATCCATATCGATTGCACTACCAAAATCAGTACTTGGCATGAAGCGTTCCATTGATTTATAGTTGCCGTTTTCGTCCATTGTTACTGACATAATCCAGCCACGCATAAACTCCACGATTAACCATTTTCCTTCGTAATAGTCAGGAAAAACACGTTTTCCGTTAGGAAAATCTGATTTATGAAATACTGGGCCCCCCGTAGCACTACGCCCCGAACTTCCAACTAATGGGAATTCCTCAGAAATGCCATAAGGATAATAAATAAATGCTTTTTGAGCAGGAGGGAGTTGTTTCAAGCCAGTATTATTCGGTGAATCGTTGATTGGCTTTGCTGGGTCATAAGTAGAATTCGGACGAGGTTTTCCTGTTTCAAAGTCCCAGTCGGCATAAGCTTTGTTGTCAGCGATAAAATACGGCCAGCCAAAGTTTGATGCTTTACGAGCTTGATTAAATTCATCGTATCCACGTGGGCCTTGCTCCGAATCAACCGAAGCATCGGGGCCAACTTCTCCCCAGTATAAATAACCAGTTTTGCTATCAATCGTTGGTCTCCACGGGTTGCGGTGTCCCATTGTATAAATTTCTTTTTTTACTAAACCATCGCCATTATTTGGTAAGGTTTCATAAAGATTTCCTTTCGGAATCGAGTAGGTAGCGTCAGCTTCTGGTTTAATTCTTAAAATCTTTCCTGTCAAGCTGTTTGTATTTCCAGCCCCGCGTTGGTCGTCCCAATATTCCCAACCTTTTCTTTCGTCAAGGTTTGCGTAGCCTGGTGTTCCGCTGTTTGATGTATTGTTTCCTACAGTTAAATAAAGATTTCCTGCTTTATCGAAAACCATTCCACCGCCTGTGTGGCAACATTCTTCACGTTGCGTAGGCACTTTTAATATGATTTTCTTAGAATCGGCTACGAGTTCTTCTCCACGCAATTCCCAACGAGCCAGCACGTGCTGATTGACGTCAGGGTCTGCATAGTACATATAAATCCAGTGGTTTTGCTCAAAATTAGGGTCATGAATCAAGCCCATCAAACCTTCTTCTGCCTCACGTTTTACACCTTTGGCGTTTGTATATTTTGTATTTACTGGAATGGTTGCCAGTGTCTTGATTTCGCCAGTTTCGGGGTTGTATTGTTTCAATGCTCCTTTACGCTCAACAAAAAGAACTCGGCCGTCTTTGAGGAGTGTCATTTCCATTGGTTCGTCGAGTTTTTCGCCTAAAACTATTTTTGTAAAGCGATTTTCGTCGGGAGCTTTTTGTGCTGCAATTTCGAGTGCACTCATTGTTGAAACAGCAATGAGCAAACCTTGAAAGGCGTTTTTGAGATATTGCATTTTTTTGTAGTAAGGGAAAGTTCGATTCATATGTTTGGAGTAAATGATTGTAAGGTTTTGAATAAACAAAAATGCGAATAAGTTTTTTTTGAAAATGGATTAATCGGCACATCATCAAAAGTATTCGACAAATAGGCTTTTTTAAAGGATTTGTTGGATTTTTGGTGATATAATTATTGTACCATTTTGATACAATGGTAAGGCCTTTCTTTGATTATTACAAATAATTCTTTATTTTTGTATAAACCTGAACTCTAATGACTAAAAATACTGACCTAAAAGAATATTGGGAAAATAAGCCACGCCTTTTGCCGAGTGTTTCGATTGATTGTGTTACGCTTGGGTTTCACAATAACCAACTTAAAATTTTGCTTCTGAAATATAAAAACACAGATTACTATGCTCTGCCAGGTGGCTTTATAAATTTAGATGAAGATTTAGAAGATGCTGCCCAACGAATTTTAGAGGAGCGGACGGGTCTGAGAAATATCTATTTGGAACAGTTTCATGTTTTTGGTAGTAAAAATCGCAGAAATGATGAAACTCACCGCCAGATTATGGCTGGTTGTGGTATTGAAATGAAACCTAATAACTTTCTCTTGAATCGCTTTATTTCGATTGGTTACTACGCTTTGATTGACTTTTCGAAGGCTATACCGAGCCCAGACGAGTTGTCGGACTCTTGCGATTGGTATGATTTAGATAAAATTCCAACCTTGATGTTCGACCATAATGAGATTTTTAGTAAGGCACTCGAAACTCTTCGTACTATGCTTGATGATAAACTAATTGGTTTTAATCTGCTACCCGAAACATTCACGATGAATGAGTTACAGAACCTCTATGAGACAATTTTGGGTGAAAAATTGGTGCGTTCGAATTTTCAAAGAAAAGTGCTTGGCCTCGGAATTTTAGAACGCATAGAAAAGAAAATGACAGGTGCTGCCAATAAGGCACCGTATGTGTATAAATTTATTGGAGGATAATTTTCCTGAAAGCAAAAATCAGTGTTCGATTAGGTTTACTTCAGGGTTTGTTTATCTCTAAGTTATCATCCGATTCAATAATTGTGGTTTCGTTGTTGATGATTTCCCATCGGTAGGAGCAGACTTTGCTGCTACCACATTTTGGGCAAGTCCATAGCCAATTATTATCGCTGGCAATTTCGATGCTTGCCCGCCTGAACAATTGTTCGATTGTTGCTTTTTTATTGCTAACCTCTTTTGATGATAGGAGTTTATTGGTGTCGAGTACTTTTGCTAACTTGTTATCTTTCAGGTGGTTAATAAATAGTTGAGGCAAGATGTTTGCACATACAAAACGCTCAATATCAATAGCATTGATGCGAGCTGCTCCGCAATCTTGACACCTCCAACCACTGATTTGGGTAGAGGTACTATTGATACGAGAAAGAATATCCTCTAAAGCATCGCCACTGGCCAAGCCGTAAGCTAAACTTTGCAGTATTCCGAATATTCGCCCTTGCCACAAACCCTCCGAATCCTGATTACCTATCACTACGTCATTAAACGACCCCATGCCACCATAAGCCCGCAGATGATGTTCGGTATTTTGGTTTTTCTCCCAGTTCTCTATGTCTTCGGTCATCCAATTTGCCCAAAAATCATATTGGTTTTCGAGTAAGATTGTTCGTAAAAGCTCTAATGATAGTTTATAGTAATCAGTCATTGTTTTTATTTATTTGTTACGATTACGAGTGTGCCGTTGCCGCCCCTTGCTCCGAAGGCGGCACTATTGCCGTATTTTACGGCTCCCAACGATTTTATATCTCGAACACTTAGGTTATTTAAGATGTTCATAACGGTCTCTTCGTCGTCAATAAAATTGCCATCGTATAATAGGGCTGGTGTGAGTGAACCACCACCACCGCCCAAGTTGGTATTTGTACTACGAAAATGTATTTGATATTGTCCTTGAACGTTGATAACCATAAGTCCAGGAATACGGCGAAGTAAATCAAAAATTGTTAGATTTTGGTCGCTTTCGCTTATTTTTACTGTAATATCATTTGATACAATCTGTGGAATGATACGTTCTTCCGTTAATTCGGCAACTTCTTTTTTGTTAAAGCTTGTTCCCTGAATTTTTACTTCACTTTTGACGCTATCGACTTCAAAACCTTTGAATGCAATTTTTGATGGGTTGGTTTCAGGTGGTGGAAGTGCTTCAAATGTTTGTGGCACATAGTCATCGGGTAATAAATTTGCCATTCCCTCTGCTCCCCAATAACCTTTTATCAGAATACCGTTAGGTTTACTCAACCAGCCGTTTTCGGTAAAAACTGAATAATTCCGTACTAAATCAATAATTGAATATGGGTTAGGATAATCGGCAAAAATTCGAATCGGAACGTAGCGGTTAGTAGAAAAAACCATTATCGGAAAATCTGATTGCAGAATATATTGACCATTATCGGCATCATATTTACATATTTCTTCGGGTGTACATTCGGCCAATGCTCCATTAGATATTTCGCCTGCTACGCTTGTTCGACCGTAATACATTGTTTTTGGACGAAGGATTTTGAAAATCGCAAAGCCATTTTCTTTGAGTTTTCTCTGTGAAAGTGAAACCAAAAAATTTCGAAAAGAATCATTATAGGCTTTTTCTCGATTTTTCGTCCATTTTTTTGATTGTTCGCCCGAAACCGAGTCGAGATTCGTAAAAAATTTGAAACCCGCAAGGTAGGTTTGTTCGCCATCGGTTTCAAATTTTTCCATCTGAAAAGCTATTTTCAATCCCAATGCATCGTTTTGAATCATAATGGGTTCGTCTGCCGTGGCAATAAGTTTTTTCTTGTCATTATAATTCAGCTTGATTATTTCAGGATTTAATATTTTACAGTCTTTAAAAAAATTAGATTCCCCGAGCAATCCTCTACTGAAAAGTTTCCATTTTTTACGCCATTCTTTATCGTGTTGAGCAATTACTTTTACTTCGTTAAGTTCAACACCATTCTGTAAGACTATTGTTAAGTTATGTTGCGTTGAATTTCCTTTGCTAATAGTTGTGCGATACCTTTCGTAACCTATAAATGAAGCAATTAAATCGACTTTTTGAATATTATTTGGGATTTTAATGCTATAATTTCCATCAATATCGGTAGTTGTACCGATACGAGTGTTATTGATAAAAACATTGGCAAACGGAATAGGCGTTTGATTTCGTTCGGCCACTTTTCCGCTAATTTGCCAATGCGTATTTTGCGAAAAGGTAGTTTCGAACGAAAGAATAAAAACAAAAAACCACAGAAGTTTTTTCATTTGGTGGTGGTCATTAAATACCCGATATAATGTTTAATTACATCGGGTATAATGTTATTTAATGGTACGTTTCGTGCCTTTAGTATCGATAATCTCTATACTTTGTACATCAGAACTAACGACAAGGTTATGTGCTGATTGTGATAAAAACGAAGACCCAAAACCGATTTCTTCTCGGCGAGTTTTACCATTTTTAAGTTTAATCAAGGCGGTTGTTTCGTTGGCTTGTAGCGGTATCATTTTTACGGGAAAATGATAGTCAAATACCTTAATAATATTTTTATTTTGGGAAGTAAGCGTGCGTAGCTGCCCCTGCGGAGTCATTACTTTTACGAGTGCTTTGGCATCGCCCGTTACGCAATAACCACTTTTTTCGAGCGAAATTGGTTCAAAACTTCCATTCCCTCTACCTTTTAGCAATAAACCATTGAAGGCATCATTACGCCCTGTACCTAATTCTATACCAAAGTCATTACCCGCTAAAAGTACATCGAGGTTGCCATCTTGGTCGAAATCTTGAGCTATCATACCAAAGATTGGGGCAAATTGAGCCTCAAGTGGTAACTCTTTTATCTCGAATTTTCCATTTCCTTTATTTTCTATATAGCTGCTTCTGAGCCAGTTAGCTTTTAGCACAAGTGCATCTTTGAGTTCTTCGGGCTTCAAAATTTCCTTAATAGTAGCCTGTGAGTACTTGGCATAATTCTGAAAACGTTGACGGGTTTGAATAAACTGCTTAGCCAAATCGTCACGAGTATTATAAGGAAACTCTTGTAGCTCATCTTCTTGGTCTTTGAAATAAACTGTCGGAATGGCATCATAGAAACCATCATTATTAAAATCTTTAGCGTAGATTCTGAATGGATGTTCGTCGGAAGCTCGCATAAGGGTATTAATGCCCATATTACCAGCAATGTAATCTATGTCGCCATCATTATCGAAGTCGCCTGATGTGATGCTATTCCACCAACCGATTTTATTGGTAAGTGATGCGTTAGGTGTCTGAGCGGAGCCGAAGACACCTTTTTCATTTTTCAAGAATGTAATTGGCATGAACTCCCCCGCCATTACTAAATCTTGCCAGCCATCATTATCAAAGTCAGACCAATTGATATCACAAATCAAACCAATATTTTTGAGTTGTGGAGCAACTTTGCCTGTTACGTCAGTAAATTTGCCTTTATCGTTTCTAAGAATATAACTACTCACGGCTTTTGGGTAAGCCGAAGGCTCAACACGTCCACCCACAAAAAGGTCTAAATCTCCATCGTGGTCGTAGTCGGCGGCTTTTACGCAAGAGCCACTTTTCAAGAATTTCGGTAGAGCGTCGGCTGCCAGTTGGAAATGTCCTTTGCCATCATTCAGATAGAATTGGTCTTGTAACGAAGGCGAGTTTACTTGAAACTCTGAGCTACCACTTACGATATAAAGGTCTAAATCACCATCAGCATCGGCATCGAAGAGTAGTGTGCCCATATCTTCGGTAATTTTATCTTTTCCATCTTTGCTCGAAAGTAAATCTTGAACCGAAAACTTCCCATCTTTTGATTGAATCAAAAATTTACCTTTATGGTTATTTGAGCCACCCACAAAAACATCTTCTGTGCCATCGCCGTTTACATCACCAACCGCCAAAGCTGGTCCAAACTGAGATAATTTATGTGGAATTAGCTTCTGCACATTGAAGTCTATATAATCTTCTTCTTCGTGTTTGTAGGCAATATTTAATTGGTCGGTAATGTCGGTAAACAATAAATTTGCTTTGGCTAACTGCACTTCTGGTAGGGGAGGAGTGGCATTCTTTTCATCAAGCGTAATTACCTGATTGGTCTTGATATTATCAAGAGTTTGCGTATAACCATTGCCCCAAGTTACTTTTAGTTGTGCTATTTGCTTGTGTTTTCCTAAGCCAAAATGTGCAATCGGCTCGACGGTTGAGAGGTATCCACGATAAAGAGAGTGTTCGTAGATTTGTTTTTCGCCTTTACCATAGTTGATTTCTACCAAAGCACCAATTCCCGCAACATTACTTTTGTTTCCTTTAAATTTTACTCTCAAATAATTACTTTCTTGAGGGCGGAGTTGCACCAAATTATTTTGATAAACTGATGCCGAATCGTTGATGTTATTGACTACGTAGTCGAGGTCACCGTCGTTATCGAGGTCGGCATACGCAGCTCCGTTCGACGAAGTTGGTTGTGTAATCCCCCATTTATCAGTTACATCATCAAAGCCCAAATGTCCATTGTTATGGTAAGCAAAGTTTTTGAGTTTAACCGATGGAATGTAGTCTAAGAGGTACATCGGTGAAGCGAAACTGCCAACTGATGAACGATAGGCGATAAAATCCAAATCAGTAATATCACGAGGAAAACCATTAGTGATAATAATATCTCGGTAGCCGTCATTGTCAAAATCAGTTACCATCGGTGTCCAGCTCCAGTCGGTTTGAGCTACCCCAGCCGCAAAGCCGATTTCACTAAAAACCATTTGTCCTTTTACTGGATTTTTACCCTGATTTACTTGTAAGGTATTACGAGCAAACTGATAAGTATAATCGAAACGGTCGTTGTTTTGGTAAGTGATATAACTATTGGCAGGAGTCATCATTTTCTTGCGATAGTTGGTGGCAGGCATCATATCAAGAGCAATGATGTCCATTAGTCCATCATTGTTTATGTCAGATACATCATTGCCCATCGCAGAGTAGGAGGTATGTTTAAAATACTCTTTTGCTTGTTCGGTAAAAGTGCCGTTTTTATTATTGATGTAGAGCAAATCATTAGTCAAGAAATCGTTGGTTACATAAATGTCTTTCCAGCCGTCTTGATTAATATCTGTAATGTTGATTCCTAAGCCAAAGGCATCATCAAAAATACCTGCTTCTTTTGAAACATCTTCAAAGTGAGCTACGCCCTTTTCGAGGGTATTTTTATAAAGTTTATCTGATTTCTTTGAAAAAATAATTTTACCTTTTTCGTTATATTTATTCGGAAAGCGGCTATCTTCCATTTGATTTACAACTAAATAAAGGTCTAAATCACCGTCGTTATCATAATCGAAGAAGGCCGCAGTTGTAGTGTGGGTGGTATCGGCAATGCCGTATTCTTGTGCCATTTCTTTGAAAGTAGGCACGCCTTCTTTGTCGATTCCTTGATTGACATAAAGCAAATTGGCTCTTTGTGAGGCACTTTTTTTGACCGTTGCCGCAATGTAAATGTCCAATAAATTATCGTTGTTTATATCAATTAATGATACCCCACTACACCATTTACCTTCGCCACTTACTTTGGCTTTGTCGGTTACATCAACAAACTTCAATGCACTGCTCGAATCGGCAGTTTTATTGAGGTAAAGTTTATTACTTACCTGATTTCCTGTGAAGTAAATATCGGTTTTGTTATCATTGTTGAAATCGCCCATCGCAACACCTCCGCCATTGTAGATATACTCGAAACTTACGATATTCATCGTGTCATTTTCTGTGATTCGATTAGAAAACTGAATACCTGTATCTTCGGCCGAAAGGGCAGTAAATAAAGAATCGTTTTGCTTACTACAAGAGGCAAAAAAAACAATACCTGTAATGAGAAATGAACAACACAAAAACAGAGAAAATCGACTAAAAACTTTCATGGGTTGAATAAACGTAATTATAAAAAAATAGAGATGGCAAAAACTGCCATCTCTTTAAGATTTATCTGATAGTTTAACTTAATCCAAAATCAAATGGCTAAATCAAAGATAGTCGAAATATCCAAAACAATAAAGCGACTATCTAAAAAAGCCCTTTTTCTACTCATTAATTATAAGCAGCATCTTGCACTAAGGTAGCTTTTCCGTCTTTCTCCGACCTGTCGATTGCTTCTTGAGGAATTGGGAAAAATTCGTTTTTACCTTTCACAAATCTTGCACCCTTTTTGTACACACGCTTGGTAGCTTCTACATCGTTGTATTTATTCAATACATCCGCCGAAATACCCCATCTTTGTAAGTCAAAGAAACGGTGGCCTTCCATACCAAATTCGAGACGAGTTTCAAAACGAACAGCTTTTCGTGCCACAGTTTTATCTGTCCACGGAGCGGTATAGTTTTTGATTACATAATTGGCCGCAGGTTCTGGATTACCTTTTGAATCAAATACCAATGTATAAGCATCACGGGTTGAGCCTTGAATGGCTTTTTGTACAAAACCAGCAGGGTTTGCCGCACGGGTTCTGATTTGATTAACGAGCGTACGTGCTTTATCTAAACTTCCAATCTCAACTTCGCACTCAGCCAACCACAATAAAATCATGCTGTATCGCATAATGCGGTAGTTGTTGCTTGTTAAGTTCCCCCAACCATTGATGCCAGTAAAGGCTTTTGATGGAATGTGTTTTTTCGGAGAATAAGGCCCAGCATACGTTTGGTCACGAATGAAGTCAACGTTATGAATTTTATAGTCGATAAACAAAATACCACGACGACCAACGGTATGGTCGAGACGGGGGTCTAAGTTTCCTGCATAAGGTGTGAAAGGGTCGTCTAATTTCAAGCCTTGGTCATTTTTTACATCAGAATCATTGAATGTATCAAGCAAAGGCAAGCCGTTAGCATCGGTTTTGAAAGCATTTACTAAGTTTTGTGATGGTTGGTAGAAACCACAACATCCCCATGGAGAAGCATAAGGGTGTGCCAAACCAACGCCAGCATTGGCTGCATCGCCCGAAGCACTTGAAGAAGCATATTGAATCTCGAAAATTGATTCTTGGTTATTGCGAGTCGAAGCATCGTGATTATCTCTGAAACTTTCAACCAATTTGAATTTACCGCTATTAACGATTTCTTCTAATAGTGCTTTTGCAGCAGTCAATTTTGCAGTATTAGCTGCACCTGTTGCCACATCAAAGCCTTGATACATCATAGCTTTTGCTTGGAAAGCCTTAGCAGCCCATTTAGTTGGGCGACCAACCTGTGCTTGTTTATCAGGTAAAACCGAAGCCGCATCAGCAAAATCTTTTTCGATTTTTGCCCAAGCAGTAGGGTCAACTGGTACTTTTGTACTTTCCAAATCGTTCAAATTAAATGTAGCATCATCTATGTACGGAATATTTTTCCACATTTTTTTTGCTTCAAAATGGAATAATGCACGCAAGAATTTAGCTTCCGCAAGCACTTGTGCTTTTCTTTCAGCAGAAATATCTTTAACTTCTTTCAATGTATTAATCGCATCATTTGCACGAGCAACACCTTTAAAAAGACCTCTCCATTTATTTTTGATGTGGCCATTGGTTGCTTGAAAATCCCATTTTTCGAGGAATGATTCTTCGGGTTGGTCACCAGCATCAGTACCCTTATAGGCATCATCAGAAGTAAGACCACCAAAAACCCAGTTTTGAATATCATTCTCCCACGGGGCTTGGCCATCTAAGCCCTGTCCGTCGAGCATAGCATAGGCACCCAACAAAACGCCTTCAACACCTTTGGCTGTTTTTAGTGCCGTTGGGCTATACTGTGCTTGTGGGTCACGAGTCAGGAAGTTGTCGCTACACGCAACTGCCAGACTAAAGACGATTCCAGTAGCAAGAGATACTTTAAGAAAATTATTATTTTTCATATCTTGAATTAGATTTAAATTTTTATCTCGATTTTTAAGTAAAGTGGTGATTAATTAAAAACCAAAGTTGATACCTAAGATTACTGTTCTTGAAACAGGCATATATCCTCCGTCAAAACCTAAAGTATTGTCTGTTCCTGTTTGGATTTCAGGGTTAAGACCTGTGTATTTAGTAAATGTTGCTAAGTTTTGTACTTGCATGTAAATTTGTGCATTATCAAGGGCTGTTCTCTTAATTGTTTTTGATGGCAAGTTGTAAGTCAACTGAACATTCTTGATACGGAAATAAGAACCATCTTCGATAAAATAACTTGACGGACGGCTACTAACTTGGTCGTTGGCATCCATGATAGGCACTTTTCCTGATGGATTTGATGGTTGCCAAGCATCATATAATGCACGCTTCGAGCGATTTCCTTGGAAAGTATTGAAATCAGAGAAATAACGAGTATAGTTAAAGATGTCGTTTCCTTGTGTACCGTTGGCAAAGATTGTTAAATCAAATGCTTTGTATCCTAAATTTAAGCTCAAACCATACGTAAAATCTGGGTGAGGATTTCCGATAATTGTACGGTCAGCATCCGTAATTTTACCATCTCCATTTATATCCGCCACTTTAAATTTACCTGGTTTGTTATAGTCTTCGTATTTAGGCCAAGCATCGGCTTCGGCTTGTGTTTGGAAGATACCTTCGATTTGGTAACCATAGAACGATGAAATTGGTAAACCAGCTTGAGTTAAAGTAATAGCTGGTACACGTGACGCATATCCGAAATAACGAGTGTTAGGGCTTGCATCCAATTTATCAACATTATTACGGTAGGTAGATAGGTTTGCCGAAATGCTATAACGTAGGTTGCCAGCAGTGCTTTTGTAATTTACACCTAAATCAAGACCTTTGTTTGTCATTTGTCCTACGTTAAATGCAGGAGCACTTGCGTCACCAGCTGTAAATGTTAAAGGAGTAGTGAATAACATATCCGATGTTACACGCTTCCAAAGGTCAATTTCAAAGTTCAATTTTCCTTTCAAAAGTGAGGCGTCTAAACCTAAGTTAGTCGAAGTCGTAGCTTCCCATTTCGCATTAGGATTACCAAACGCTTGAGCATCATAGCCAAGCCCTGGAGTTGTTTGGCTTCCATCAATCGGATAACCAGCATGGAAAATATCAGAGCGATAAGTAGTATATGCGTTGTAGTCACCAATTTTTTGGTTACCTGTTTTACCCCAACCAAAACGTAGTTTCAAATCGCTCACGAATGGGAGAGATTTTGCAATGAAATCTTCTTGCGATAAACGCCATCCTAAACTAAACGCAGGGAAAAGTGCATTACGTGAAGCAGATAAGAAACGAGAAGAAGCATCGTTTCTGATGATTGCTTGTACTAAATATTTATCATCGTATGAGTAGTTGACTTTACCAAACTGAGAGAATAAAGTATAATCTTTATCAACACCACCGTAGTTAGAAACTTTGGTTGGGTCACCTAAGTTTAGGTAGCTGATGATTGGCAAAGTTTCAAACGCATAACCATTACGAGCAGCACCGAAAGTTTCGCCAAATTGTTTGATGGCCTCAACTCCAACATAAGCATCTACTTTGTGAATGTTGTTAAATACTTTGGTGAATGATAAAGTATTTTGCCATACCCATTGGTACTCATAAACCGACCTTGATTCCGAGCCATTATTGAAGCTACCCTCAATGTATTCTGGATTTGCACGACCAATGTTCAACTCTCTTTGAGTTGTAATATCAATACCTAAGCTGGTTTTTGCAGTTAAGAATGGAAGAATGTCATATTCGCCATAAACATTACCGAAACCTCTCAAACGATATCTTCTGTTGTCAGCCGCACGAGCAAGTGTTGCATAAGGGTTTGAGTTATTACCTAAGTTAGCACCACGTGAACCCGAATAGAAACCTGCAATGTCATAAACTGGCAATAAAGGGTGGTGTTTGTATGAACCTGAAACTGCGTTTTGCTCTTCGTTGTTGTTAAATCCACCTTTACGATTATCAAGCGATACTGTAAAGTTTTCACCGATTCTCAATTTTTTGTTAATAGCCGAAAACTCAGTGTTTGAGCGTAAAGTGTAGCGGTCATAGCCAATAAACTTCACCACACCATCTTGTGAAAAATAACCTACTGATAAAGCATAACGGCTATTTTCCGAGCCACCACTTGCTGATAATTGATAGTTTTTGATGGGTGCTGTCTGTGTTACTTCTTTCCACCAATTGGTATCTGCCGATTTCGTAATGGCATAAATATTATCAGGAGTTAAAGAGTAAAGAGCTGGGTTTGTATTAGCAGCACCCTCTTTTCCTGCACTCGGGAATACGTAGGCAGGAATGGTTACTTCGCCATTCGGGCCAAAAGTATATTGTCCGTGTGAAGGGGTTTTACCTGCATATTTGTCTGCCAAATAGAGATATTGTCCTAATTCCTTAGCATTTAAGGCTTGAACATCATTAGATACTTTTTGTGAACCATAGTAAGCTGAGAAGTTGATTTTTGCTGGTCCGATTTTACCTTTGCGAGTGGTGATGATAACCACACCATTGGCCGCACGTGAACCATAAATTGAAGAAGCTGACGCATCTTTTAAGATTTGGATGGTTTCAATATCATTAGGGTTCAAGTTTCCTTGATTTTCTGTTGGCACACCATCAATGATAAATAGTGGGTCGTTATTACCAATTGTACCAAAACCACGAATACGAACGGTTGCATTACCACCTGGCGTTGCATCATTTACAATATTCAAACCTGAAGCACGGCCTTGAAGTTGTTGTGCAAATGTAGTTGCTGGTACAGACTGAAGTTCTTTAGCGTTTACCGTTGTAACTGCTCCTGTAATATCTCTCTTAGATTGTGTGCCGTAGCCTGTTACTACTACCTCATCTAAATTTGCAGCATCTTCTTCCATGGAAACATCAATGGTGCTTTGTCCGCTCAATTTAACCTCTTGGTTTTTGTAACCAATTGAGCTAAATACTAAAATACCACCCGAATTAGGTACGCTAATTTTAAAATTTCCACTTGCATCACTAATACTACCTGTGTTGGTGCCTTTTACTGTAATACTTGCTCCAGGTAGGCCTTCTCCCTTAGAGTCACTGACCTTTCCTGTCACTGATTTTTGTGCAAAAGCAACCACTGACATAAGCAACAGTAGCCCGCAAAACAGAGTCCCTTTGATGGGAACAAAGTAATTTTGTTTCATAGTTCAGATTTTAGTTAAGAGTAAATAAAGAATTGGTTAAAAATTAAATATGTAAAAAAACGAAAACACAAAAGAATTCCAGTACAGCTGATAGCTGTAAAGTTTATAACTCTACCAGCACTGATTCTGGGAGGCTATATTTAATTTTAATCAATAATAGGTACAGTAGTTTTAGCTTTAATTCCTTTAACCCGAAGAAGTGAGTTTGGGGATATTACTTGTGTTGCTCTTGATAATAAAGAAGAGCTAATGGTTTCAATGATAAGGATACTATACTTAGATAGTATTCACTATCGTAATCTTATAGATGGGAAGTGTAAAGAAAAAATTATATTTATAATCGCTATAATGCAATAATAATCATTCGATAAAAGCTTTGCAAGTATTTCTTAATATTTTTATGTTTTTAGAAGTATAAATTAAAAAAAATTATTAATCCTTGTGTTTGAGCGAGCATAAGGTAAAAATGACCATAAAGTCAGCCTTTTTGGGTTATAGCAGAAGGGAGAGATTAGAGGCAGCTATACAAAAAAGCAAAAACGTCATGCAGAGTATTCCGCATGACGTTTTTGCTTCTTGATAGATTTTCTAAATAAATTAGAATTAATATCCAGGGTTTTGCTTTAAGATGTCGGCACCTGTCAAGTCAATTTGAGCCTGAGGGATTGGCAATAAAGCATGTTTAGCTTGGTATGTTGCACCTGCACCTAAAGTATTTGGCAAGAACTGGCTTTCATATTTCAAGTAAGCGTTGATTTCAGTAACATCAGTTCCCCAACGTACCAAGTCAAAGAAGCGGTGTCCTTCCATTGCTAACTCTAATTTACGTTCGAAACGAACAGCATTACGAGCTACTGTCTTATCAGACCAAGTACCACCATAAGGCTTGATTACGTATTTAGCAGCAGGACCACCATCTTGTGTAACAAAACTAGCTGGGTTAGCAGCACGGTTACGAACCATATTTACATATTCTTGTGCTTTTGTTAAGCTACCCACTTCAACCTCTGCTTCTGCAGCCATTAATAAAACGTCAGCATAACGGATTACATAGTAGTTTAATGCAGTATACCCAGGCGTCCAAGAGCTATTATCTTGCAACGAACCTTTGTCAGATTTGTAGTAAGAATATTTTTTTGGAGAGTATGGGCCACCATTTGGTTGGTTACGAATCCAGTCAAATCCTGGGTGTTTTTGCCAGTCTAAGAACATGATACCACGACGACCGATAGTGTGGTCAAGACGAGGGTCAACTTCACCTGCATCTGGAGTGAATGATGTACTTGATTGGATACCCATATCAGTTTTCAATGCATTTGCTGGTGTGTTATACGAACCATCTAATAATGGTAAACCATCTTTTGTACGATATGAGTTACCTAATTCAAAGCTTGGTTGGAAGAATCCACAACAGTTACCAGGGCCATTAGGACCAGTGTTGTAAGGCCAGTTCAAGTCACCGTCAGCATTAGCGTTATTCACACTACCTGTGTTTGCTGCAGCTTGTAATGCAAATACTGACTCAGAATTGTTATCGTTAGATGCTTTGAATAAATCAGAGAAGTTTGCTACTAAAGCATATTTTTTACCATTGGCAGTTACACCATTTGCAATGATAGCATCAAACAATGTCTTTGCTTCAGCAAATTTCTTTTGTGCCATGTAAGTTTTTGCTAAATATGCAGCCGCAGCCCATTTGTTAGCACGTCCTGCTTGTGCTTGAGTAGCAGGCAAAGCATCGTAAGCAGCTTTGAAATCAGCTTCGATTTTTGGCCACAAATCAGCATCATTTTTGATTTTCTCAATACCGCTACCTACGTCAACTGTTTCATCAACGTATGGAGTGTTATTGTAGTTTCTTTTCAATTGAAAGTAGAAGTGTGCTCTCAAAAATTTTGCTTCTGCACCAATACGAGTCTTGTCATCAGCAGTTACATCAGATTGAGCATCTTTCAATAAACCTAATACGTTGTTTGCACGAGCAACACCTTCGTATAAACCACGGTAATTATCATTGATAACACCTTGAGTTGAAAGGTACTCAAAACGTTGGATTGGGTTAATGTCTGAAAAGTCACCTGGGTCAGTTCCTTTGTTAGCATCACCACCACGAATACTTCCCCAAACCCAGTTTTGAGGGCTAACCATACGTGTACCATAACCACTCATTTGTCCGTAAGCAGAGATTAACGCTCCTTCCAAACCTTTTTTAGTTGTCAACTGGGTTTTGGCAATCGCACCAGTTGGCAATACTGTAAGGAAGTCTTCCTTACATGAGTATCCTATTAAAGTAAGCAAGGATACTGCTAAAGTTAATTTACTAAAAATGTATTTTCTCATTTTAATAATGAATTTTTGAGTTAAATGTTTTTAAAACTTACTCTTGTTAGCTTCAGCTTTTAAGGTAAAAGCCGAAGCTAAAATGGGTTAAATTAGAATCCTAAGTTAAGACCAACAGTAAAGCTTTTTGTTAATGGATAGTTACCCACGTCGATACCGAAGTTAGTATCAGCATTACCACCAACTTGAGGGTCTAAACCTTGGTACTTAGTGATAGTAAAGATGTTATTTGTTGAAACAAATGCACGAACTCTGCTTAATTTCAATTTATCTAACATTGCTTTAGGTAAAGTGTATCCTAATGAAACATTTTGGAATCTCAAATACGAACCATTCTCAACATAGAAAGAGTTTGATTGTGTATTTGTACTGAAGTTAGAAGCTGTCTCAAAAATCGGAATAGTTGCTCCTGTATTTTGTGGTGTCCAAGAATCTTTCACACGCTCAGAGATAGCTGCTCCAGAGAATGAAGGATAGAAATCAGTAAACCATTTAGATACGTTGAAGATTTTGTTTCCGATTGAAGTATAAAGATACGCTGACAAGTCAAATGCTTTGTACGTCAATGTGAAGTTTACACCACCAGTAAATTTAGGGATTGGACTTCCTAAATAAGTACGGTCAGCTGCATCAATTTTGCCATCGTTGTTAAGGTCAGCATAACGGAAACGGCCAACACCTTTACCATCTTGAGCAGGAGCTGCATCAACCTCAGCTTTAGATTGGAATAAACCTAATACTTTAAAACCGTAGAATGATGACAAGCCATAGCCCAATTGGTTACGGATTGGGTTGATACCACGGAAACCAGGGTTAACGTTCGTTAAGTATGTTTGACCATCAGCAATTGAAGTAATTTCGTTTTTCAAGAAACTACCAGTCACGTTAACTTCGTATCCTAAATCTGTAGAGATTTTACCACGATTAATAACTTGGATATCGATACCTTTATTTACCATTTTACCAATGTTTACTGAAGGAGCAGCAGCTTGGAAACCAGCGGTTGCTGTAATTGGTAATTGGTATAATAAATCTTTAGTATCTTTTTGCCATAAGTCAACGATTACATCTAATTTACCTTTCAAGAATGAACCATCAAAACCGATGTTTTTCGTAACTGATGTTTCCCATTTAGCGTTCGGGTTTCCGATACGAGTACGGTAGTATCCATCTACGATGCTTGAGTTAGAGCCATTGATGTCATAACCTGAGTTATCAACTCTTGCAGCATACAAGCTGTATTGGTTATTAGGGTCAACGTTGTTTGAGTTACCCATTGTACCATAACCACCACGAATCTTCAAATCTTGTACCCATGGAAGGTTTTTCATGAAAGACTCAGATGATACACGCCATGCAGCAGATACCGCAGGGAATACACCATAACGGTTGTTAACACCGAATCTTGAAGAACCATCACGACGAATAACACCAGTTACGATATATTTATCATTGAATGTATAAATTGCTCTACCAAACAATGAATAGAAGTTTACTCCTTTGAACAAGTTACTTGCTGGTGGGTTTTTAGTTCCCAAAGTAGTAATTGTTACGTAGTTAGGGTCAGTAGAGAATGGATTTAAACCATTTGCATTCATGTTGCGTCCTGCACCTGTGTTCAATGCCTCTTGACCAGCTAAGATTTCAATATTGTGCTTACCAAATGCTTTCTTGTAGTTAGCAGTGTTAGTAAATGTCCAACCGAATGAGTAGCCACTGAATTCGTTGTAACCAAACGCAGAGTTATTCTCTGAGTTTTCATATTGCCAACGAGTATATCCCCAACCGTAGTTATTACGGAAGTTACCAGCGATTGACGAACGTAATGTCAAACCTGGGATTGGGTCGAACTCAGCATAAACGTTACCATTTGCTAAACCATTGAAGTTACGGTTATTTAATAAACCTTGTTGGTTAGCTACTGGGTTACGAGGGTTGTTGAAACCTTTAGCAGCAGTACCAGCATATCCACCGAATTCATCATAGATTGGAATGATTGATGGCATACGGAATGCTTGTAAGATATCGTTTTCATCAGCAGCGATACCATTACCACCAGCACCACCAGTTTGACCTAAGATTTGTAAGTATGTCAACTGGATGTTCTCTCCGATACGTAAGTTCTTCAATAAGTTAAACTCAGAATTGATACGGAAAGCATAACGTTTCATTGCATTACTAATCAAGATACCTTTTTGGTCTTGAACAGAGAAACCAACGTAGAAACGGCTGTTGTCGCCACCACCACTGAAACCAAGTGAGTGTCTTTGTAATGGAGCTTGACGAGTGATAGCACCATACCAGTCAGTACCTGCTTTGTTAGCTTTGATAACTTGGTAGATAGCACCTGCCGATGGGTCGATGTTATATTTTAATTTTTGAGCAGCTAAATCAACTGAGCCAATAACACCTGGAGTACCACCTACACTTAAATAATCAGGAATAACTGGAGTTGAACCTGAACCAAATTGAGGGTGTCCGAAAGCCTCACCAGAGTTTCTTTTTGCATTCCAAGTCCAAGTAGCAAAATCAGTTGGATTCATCATTGCTTGGCCATTACCTGGGTCAGTTACACCGTAAGTACCATCATAAGTAACATTAAGTTTTTTTGCACCTTTTGTACCTTTTTTAGTAGTATAAACGATTACACCGTTGGCAGCACGAGCACCATAGATAGAAGCAGTAGAAGCATCTTTCAATACAGTAGTTGACTCGATGTCGTCTGGGCTTAAGAAGTCAGTTGAGTTTACTGGCATACCATCAACAACGTAAAGAGGCTCATTACCACCAAATGCACCAAAACCACGTACGCGGATTTGGCTGGCAGTACCTGGTTGACCGTTAGTTACAACTGTCAAACCTGCTACTCTACCTTGTAATTGTTGCTCAACGTTACCTGATGGAACAGCTGTTAAATCTTTTGATTTTACAGTTGAAATCGCACCAGTTGACTCACGTCTTTTGTCAATTGAGTAACCCGTTACAACAACCTCATCAAGACTTGCTGCATCGTCTTCCATTGTTACGTTGATAGAAGCTTGTCCTGTCAATTTTACCTCTTGAGTTTTGTAGCCGATTGAGCTAAATACTAAAGTTCCACCCGTGTTTGGCACGTTGATTTTGAAGCCACCGTTTGCATCACTGATTGTACCCGTTGTTGTACCCTTTACAGTAATACTTGCACCTGGTACACCATCTCCCTTTGCATCACTTACTTTACCACTTACGGATTTTTGAGCAAATGCAACTACGGACATAAGCCATAGTAACCCGCAAAACAGAGCCCCCTTGATGGGAACAAAGTAGTTTTGTTTCATAGTTTTGATTAAGTTAAAAAATTAGAAAAAAAATTGATTAAGATTTTTCTCTATATATACAAATTACTTGTTAGAGTAAGACTTTTCTGTTAATAAATACTCAATTAAGTGTATTTGATACAATTATAAGAAGCCTCTTGTCTTGTTCCAAATATTTCTTAATATTTTTATATTTTTCTGATGAAGATTTCATTGACTTTTTGATTTAATAGGTATCCTCGTAAAGCCAATTTTATATATTGTATCAATCTGATGCAATATTAAATATTTTATAGAAAACTACAAAATATTTCTATTTGTAAAATTACTTTTCTTTATAAAAAAGATTTTTTTACATTAAATATAGAAATATTTATATAGGTGCAAATATACAAAACTTTATAATTCTATCGAATGTATAGACAAGTTTTTATTATCAAATATTAAAATAGTGCTGATTTTATCGAAAATTTCGAGAAAATTGAGTAGAAAAGGAAGTTGTGTGGAAGTGTGATAATTTTAAGAAGTTATAGAATTATTTTTTTGAAAATTTTTCGGCTTCGGCCAAAACTCGCATGGTATTTCCACCCCAAATCTTTTTGATGTCTTTGGCAGAATAACCACGTCTGAGTAGTTCGATTGTTACATTTTTTATCTTGCTTACGTCTTCAACACCTATAACATCACTGCCGCCATCCATATCCATACCAATTCCCACATGGTCGATTCCAACAAGTTTTACTACGTGGTCTATGTGATTCACGACGTCTTTTACAGTTGGTACATCGCTTGGATATTTATACTTAATCTGGCGTAATTCGGCATTGAGTCTTTTCTTGTCTTCGGGTGTTGCATCGGCTTTTTGCACTTGCATTCTGATAGTCTTAATTGAAACCGCTACTTCTGCCGAAGGCTTCTTCAAGAAATCGGCCACGAAGTTTATTTGAATGACTCCGCCTTTCGATGCCAGTAGTTTTATCATATCGTCGGTCATGTTTCTTTTCACATCACACAACGCACGGCATGATGAATGTGATGCAAAAACGGGTGCTTTACTCAAACGCATTACATCATAAAATGCCGAGTCTGATAGATGCGATACATCCACCACAATTCCCAGACGGTTCATTTCAGCAATACATTCTTCTCCGAGTTTGCTTATCCCTCCATGTTCTGCTCCTTGTGGGTCGCCTGAAGAATCACTTAAATCATTATTAAATGAATGAGCAAGCGTAATGTAGCGTAAACCTAAGTCATAATACAATTTTAGGTTTGATAAATCGGTGCCAACTGGCCAACCGTTTTCCATTCCGATAAATACACCCAGTTTTCCTTGCTTGTGGGCAGCGTATCCTTCTTTGGCAGTAGTCACTAAACTTACTTTATCAGCATTGTTCTTTACGGCTTCATGGATTTTGGCAAAAATCTTTAATGCTTTTTCTTTGGCTTCGGCATTGGCTTCGGGTGTGCGTTCGCCTTGTCCCAGATATACCGCAAAAAACATAGCATCCATGCCGCCTTCTTTCATACGTGGAAAGTCTATTTGTGTACCATCTTCGGCGTAGCTGTGTTTTGCTCCCACATCAAAACTTTCCATTTCCATCATATTAATGGGAGCATCGGCGTGTGTATCAACTGTGTAGGCACTTGTGTGAATCTTATCAGCTTTTTTTAATAGACGTTTTTCGGCTTTATCTTGGGCAAAACATAAAGAAGGAAAGCAAAAAAATAGAATGTAAAGATGTTTCATTGTTTTTGAGGTTTAGATGGAGGTTAATGGCCAACTATTGGTTATTTGAGTTTTCTACCCTTCCATACATATTCGCCTTTTTTTTGAGCAACGAGTCCAAAAAAAACTACATATAGCGGATAAATGAGTTGAACAAAAGGAATTGACCAAATTAAGTTTTTTTTACGTAAAAAACTGGCCATGAGGCTCAAAAAAATAAATTCTGCCGAAAGTTTTAAGAAAATGCACATCAGAAAAACTTCGGTGCAGATAAAATCAGCTACCCAACTACCAAAAGCCACAGGCATGAGTAAATTTGCTAAGAAAATAAAAACCGCTAAAGCCGTAGTTTGCCAGTTATCATAATGTCGCCATTTGCTGGCCCAGCGTTTGCGTTGGTTATAAAACGACCGCCAGCTTGTATGAGCTTCGGTTTCGACGATTGTATCTTGACTTTTCAGAAAATGTACTTTATCGGGATATTTCTTAGCAATTTTATGCATCAAAAATTCATCATCGCCCGATGCCAAATCTTCGTTTCCCTTGAAGCCTTGCACTTCATAAAACACTGATTTTAAATAAGTAAGATTCGCACCGTTGCACATGTTAGGTTTTTGCACGAGCATTGCACATGCCCCCGAACCCACCAGACTTGAAAACTCAATGATTTGAGTATCGTTAATGATAGATTGAAGGATGGAATATGGTTTTAACAATGTTTTCTGAGCGGAGCTGAAGGTAGCGGAGTGGAATGTAACCGCACTACTAATCAAGTAAGCTCCAGTTTGTGCTTGAAAATTAGCAGTTGTTTCGAGCCACCGTTCGCTAACCCTACAATCACCATCGGTAGTTGTAATTAATTCTCCTTTGGCCAATTTAATA
>JACCDW010410040.1_pt1 | contig 32165 bp, 25 predicted proteins | sample 7449781 | NCBI WGS metagenome assembly JACCDW01 (sample SAMN15323449, study PRJNA562643) | freshwater metagenome | isolation source: river surface water | place: USA:Blue River Watershed | collected 2017-08-18
AAGGTCTACAAAACATCGACCCACAGTAATGGAGGACCCAATTTTACAGGAGATTCAGGAGAACCTGCCTGCCGTGTCTGCATGGACGTACATTGCCATCTGGGCGGTCGCTGAGATGATCCGGCGTTCCCAACAGAATCCCTCCCATCCTCGCTTTGTTGAAATAACCTTTCCGCACACCTCGGTTCCTCTGTTTACTGCCGAGCAGGCTGCGAAGCTAGAAGAAGTATGGCCCCGTGATTCACTGGCAGCACAGGCAGGAGGCGGGATGAAGGAGGTGGGCGCCGCTCTCTCAGGAGTGCTCGCCAACCCCGAAACATACTCCATTGACAACAAAGTATCGTGCCTGGCAAGTTCCATCAATTCCTTGGACGAACAGATAACCGAGTTTTCCAAACAATATGGTCTGGTTGCATTGGAATCCGTGGCACCCGATCCGAAATTTCTGCTGCCTCTGGGACCAGTTCCCATTCCTGTGGTGGTTCCAGCACGCCTTGTCCTTCCCGTCTTCAATGCCATCCTGGAAATTCTGCGTGTTTCCACTACCATGTTTCCCACATTTGAAATCCTCGGAAAACCCATAACACTCATGATGGTCTTTCTGGATCTGGCACGTGGCAATCTGTACCATGCCATCTTCTCATTCCTCGGAATGTGGGGGAAGCATTCGATGTTTGTGGGAATCGGTCTCAAGGTGATTCGCGATGCCTACATGTTGGTTGCCCCCGATTTACGGACGCAGCTCAATGATATCTTGTATAAATCTGGGAAGTCCATGGCGGTTGGGTGGATTATATGGCTCTTTAGTGTGGTGGCACCCGAAATTGTCAGAAGACCCCTTGTCTCTCTTCTTGACAAGGTGAAGCTCCTTGCCGATCAATTTAATAATCAAATGATTGCCGCGGAAGTCCAGGCAACTGCGGCTCTCAAAGGATTCGGCTCCGTGTCCCTTCCCAAAATCCCTTCCTCCCAAATCCCCACGATTGCGGATCTCTACATTCTCCAACAATACCTACACAATCCCCACGTATATTGCAACGAGGAAGTTGCACCTCTTCTGGCAGAACTGAGAGCCATTCCACCCCTCGCCCTCTTCTTCGATCTACTTTCGATCCCCGCGGTCGGATCCACAGCCTACATGGAGGCCTGTGCGAACCTGCCGCCGCTCGCAAAATCCCTACAACCTACCGTGATACTTGAAAATGCGGATAAATCTCCAACCGACCTGACGGATGGAAAACTATAAACAATATCTGGCTATTGTTTCTTTGTTTGACGACGCCGGCGCTGGCGCCGCAACCGACGCGATTGGCGCTGACGCCCACCCATAATCGTACATCGATCCTTCAAACAGTTCTCAAAGGGTCCAAACATGGAAATGCCAGGAATCTCCAAAAATTCCCGCACAGCCTCATCAATCGTAATCCGTTTTCGGATTTGTAAATGGCCCATTTTAAAAAACATGGACTTGAGTCTCACAAGAATGTTGGAAATTGCGCGTATCTCCTCCTCTGAATAGTGAATTCCCTGTTTGGAGATACGTGCCGGTAAACTAGATATGAGCTCTTGGACCGTTCTTCCAGGATATACAACATTCAGAAAATCATAAAGGGAAAATCCCAATCCATAACTGTCATAATATTTCGCCATTTGCATATTTGCCAATGTAGGATTCGGTTTTGTCAATTGTTCTTTATGGGTTTCTTGGTACGTAATCATATTGTCAAGCAGGTAAGGCTTTATATCCAAAATCGACTTAATACCAAAATCCTGAGAAATCAGAAGACGTGAATATTGACGCAGGAAGCGATTCAATCCTTCACGACGTTCTGGTACTCCCAAGAGTTTCATAAACATACGATCCATTTCAGCTCGCATGTTTGTTTCATCATCAATTTCATATCGCATCTCATTCGCCAGAAGACATTCCGGTGGATTGCTGTAGTATCCCAAAGGATAATGAGACAAGTAGTCCATTACCGGAAGAAGCCAATCGAAATCAATCAATGTCATGACGCCCGTTTCTGGATGAATCATAATATTGGTCTCTCGAATATCCCCATGAATATGAAATGATTCGCGGATTGCCTGCACCTGTGTAAGTAATTTCCAAATCTGTTGTAATATAATTTGTATGGGAATTGCACGAACTTTATTGCGATTCGGTACAAAGTCCACGTCCCATAAGGAAACACCGAGGTGTGGCATGCGTGCTACCCAAATCGGTTCTCCTTCTTCGAGCGTACAATTTCTTCGAACTTGTGAGGGGAGACTGTTGGCCGTTTTGTAGTTGTGTCGATACGTATTCATGCGATGTCCGCGATTGTGTCCCATCATATTGTAGGCTTTTCGTGTATGGTTGAGTGCCGCATTGTAATTGTGGCGATTTCGAAAAATTTTGGAAACGTTCGCTGGAAACTGGGTCCATGCACCCATTTCATTTTCATTGGGAAGTGCTGGTTCTACAACACATCCGAATGACCCACGGCTCACATAACGCGTCGCTGCGTCGATGGGCGCTGCCATTTATTGGGGGGCCGGTTTTTCCTCGCCCCTTTCGCACAACCAGAGAAAGAATTCGTCATCGAATCCGTAATGGCAACCATTGGCTTCTGAGGCATCCGGAACGCGCCGCGACGTTGCATTGGCACCGTGTAGGAAACTTACAATAATGCCTTCGGGTGCAATTTCGGCGGTTGCGGCTTCACGCCCTGCAATGAATCCTTCGCCCTCTCCCATACTCACCTCAGGAAAGGGTCGTTCCTCCCAGAATCCCCTGGTGAATGCCAGAGTCGCTTCACTGACACGTTCGGCCGGACCCAGTGTGAGCGGTGGAACATTCATGGCAGACACAAACTTCCTACAGTCATACATGGGTATCCTAGCACAATATATACATGGAATTTTGAGGAGAGACATGTAGGAAACACGGGCTTCCACGGATGATTTGGGATAATGGTCGTCATCATCCATCATCAGGAGTACCTCGGCGCCTGCTGCGACAGCTGCGGCACACCCCTTGTTTCGTTTGGTTCCCACACTCATCGCCTTTGTCAAACTGATATATTCCACATGAATCGATGGGGCGGACTGTTGAAATTTCAGGATTTGTTCGTCGACACGCCCTTCTGCACGGCTATCGTCCACAATCACCCAGCGAAGTTTCTGGGTCGGATAATCTGTCTTCAATATATTCCGAGCCATATTGAAAAACCATTTAGGACGATTATGGGTCAGAGTAATAATTCCTACAGTCGGTAGGGATTCGGCAGAGAGCCGTTTGAGAACCAGTGGCTGTTCGGCTTTCAGACAGGTACGTATGTGTTTGGATCGTAAGAGAGCCTTCCATTCTTCTCGGAAATGAATTGTATGGGCGACGGACACACGACGGAATGCTGAAATCTTATTGGCATATTCCACATCGCTCAGTGCTAATAAGGAGGCAACTGCGGTTCCTACATCCTCCTCGCGCATGGTCCGTCTTCCTTCACGATACTCATTCGCGACTACCGGTTGTGTAGGAATGCAACCGGTGGTACCGAGGATACGCCAATATTCATGATATACAGGGAGGTCGGACCACAATGGCAGGGATCTGGCAGCAGCACATTCGGCAAAGGTATGACCGAATCCCTCGGCTGCCGAGGCGACCACATGAAATTTAGCGGTGGCCTGGGCTTCCCACACTTCCTCTTCCGTTTTATGCACCGAATTCCATATAATATTGGATGCAGATGTAAGAGATTTAAGATCTTTCAGGGCTTCCTCGGTTCCCCACACTTCCAAAGGCGGCCACGAAGGGGACCAGGCCTTAACAATCGTCTTTGCAGCAGCCACCTTATTGACAGAACCACCCAGAATGTAAAGGAACTTATTTGTTTTTGTTCCCTGATACTCACGATGAGACGGGGTACGCCAGGGAACAACTACGGCATGTTTGGCATCTGGAAAGAGGGCCTTGGCCGCCTCAGATTTCAATATAACGGCATCCGCCGCCTCCAGAGCCCAATTCCAGGCGTCCCTCGGCCACCATTCGGGATTGACAACCACCAGATTCACCTTGGCCCAAGGCCACGCCAGGCGACACGGAACTTCCAGGTGAATCTGAATATCCACTGGTTTCGGATTCGTAAACTGCACCGGATCCATATGATCGATTGATGCAACACGAAACTGCGTGGTTAGCGTACATTCCCGAAGCACCTGCTCAATCCATTTGGCGTCTTTTGCCAATCCCCATGCGGAATGGGAGGAAAGTACAACTACACGTGCCATTTTTGGGGCATTCGAAAAGGATTGGTGCGTTTTTTCGCAGTACTATGTAATATGAAATTACTAAATATTGCAATATTATTATTATTGATTGTAATCATTGTTGTTTTAATAAAATACGGACATACATCCTTAGAGACCTTTAAAGAATTGGATGAAATTCACGTACATTGTTCGTATCATATTGGGGACAGCATTCTAAATCTACGTTATATATTACACATATATGATGAAATTAAAACTAATAAACATATAAACTATTATTTAAAAAGCGAGTATATACCACAATTACAAGATTGGGTAGAAAATACATCGATTCAGCTTCGTCCTCTCGAGGAAAAACCCGAAAATTCTTTTGAAATGTGGATGGCGACCAATAAATTACCATTGGATAATATGAGTTTTGAACCATTTATGAAACAACTTTACTTTCAATTTAAAGAGAGATTTAATATTGTCAAGCCTCTCGATACACCCGAAAATACAATGTATTTTCCAGATAAGACTTTGAAAAAGCGTTATGAAGAATTACCTGAGAAATACAAAAATATTGATGTGTTGGTTATAAATGGTGCATGTAGATCCGAACAATGTGATAATGAAGGATATAAAAAACAATGGCCCGAAGTATGTCGCTATTTACATTCAAAATATAAAATAGCAACAACAGAGAAGATCGAGGATATTCCATGCACGCGCGATGACAATTTGACATTAAAAGATATAGCCGCAATTTCCACGCATGCAAAGTATATTGTTGGAACTCATACGGGTCCAACTACCGGATGTTATAATAGTTATGCGTTGCAAAATGTAAAACAATGGTTTTTTTTACGAATTCCACCCGTTCAGCATGAGTATATTTCCGCCCATCCCCTTCGTTATCCCAATGAAGTTATGCAATATCTATAATGTATTTTTTATCTTTTCTACAATCCGCGTTGTACTTATATCGGGAACAAGTGTAAATCTTATGACTTCTTTTGCGTATTCGCGACCAACAATTGCATCCAGGGTGTAATCACCGCCCTTGACAAGAAGGTCCGGTTGTATTTCTTTCAAAAGTGCAATAGGTGTATCATCCTCAAATACAATAATATGATCGACGTATTGATTGGATTCGAGGATGGCAAGGCGATTTTCAAGAGTATGAATGGGTCGTGTAGGGCCTTTCAGGCGTCGAATTGATGTATCACTATTCAACCCCACTACAACAATGGAATCCGTTTTTTTACAGAACTTCAGAAGATCCATATGGCCTTTGTGAACGATATCAAAACATCCATTTGTAAATACGAGTTTTTTATTAGGATACAACATGCGTAATGTTGGTAGTTCAGAAATGGTAATCTCTTTTCGAACAAATATTCGGCGAATATCCTCTCTTGTTATAGAATAAACACCAGGATGTTCTATAGAAAGAGTTGCAAGTTCAGTTGCCAGTTTCAGTACCATTTCGAGGCGAAGTGAGGTGGAAAGAAAAAATCCCAACACCGAACACACCACATCCCCTGCTCCCGTTACATCGATAATCTTATATTGATTGCAGGGTTTGGATCGCCAATAATCAGTTCCATCGTAGAGAACAATCCCCTCTTCTGCCAATGTTATAACGGAATACTTGCAGGCAGTCTTGGTACGTATCTCGGCAAGTGCATCCTCCACCGAAATTTCCCTTGAAATATCATACAGCGCATAGGCTTCTTTGCGATTCGGTTTTATCAAAGTACATCCAATATATTTTGTAAAATCATGTTTGGGATCCACACAGGTTCGAATTCCCAGCGCATTTGCCGCCATAATAACATATTGGCAAACCTCTTTTGTAAGGAATCCCTTGTTATAATCAGAAAAGATAATGCAATCTGGTGAGGACTCTAGTAGTTTATCAACGGCAACTTGGATGGTTAAAAAAGGAATGGATTGGGTTGATTCGTAATCTGACCGAAACACTAGTTTTTGTTCGCAAAAATATCGGGTTTTTGTTGTGGTTTTTACAGTGGGACATGTAAGCAAATGGTTTTCTACACCCAATTCTGTTAGAAGTTCATGTATTTTTGCGGCATAGCGGTCATTTCCTACACAGCCTACAATAGATACGCGGGCCCCTAGACCAACTAAATTTTGGACGACATTTCCAGCACCCCCCAATCTATATTGCTCCCCCTGCTCTTCAAACACGGCTACTGGTGCCTCGTTGGCAATTTTGGTAATTTTCGTGGTAATATTATGATCCAACATAATATCACCAAGAACTAAAATATTCGGTGAATTGCCAAAGAGGTCCATTTAGGTCTTCTCTGCCATAACTGTGAAAGAATTATTTAGATCTATACCTGACACAAATATATTCGTGTATCCCTTATCTTGTAGGTATTGCTTTATAATATGGGGATCCATGACATGTATGTGTTTCCGATTATTCCAAGGACGCCAATAGGTCTGGCTGTAGTCAGGGAGATACAGGAAAAGAACACCGCCCTCCTTCAGACGTTCCGTCCAATGATTTAGGGTTGCCACCCAATCTGGAACATGTTCTAGGCAATGACTGCTGAAAATATAGTCCACCTGGTCGAGCGGTAGATTGTCAGCGTGATGGCCCGTTCCATCGCTCAGATCCACTCCAATAGCACCTGGAAATTTCCAGGCCGGATTGTTGTATCCTACATCGTACCCTGTACCCTTACATACTTGTTGCGCGAATGGCATTATAAACTGTGTGGCATTGCCTGATGCCTGAAATGCAGGGTATTTGAAACCGTGATGTTCTACTGTTTCAATCGGCATTTCTTACAAAGTCTATTTCATATCATCTTTAGACTATGTTTTCTTACGAAACAGTCCTGAAAGAATGTTGGAAAGGGGAGCTACATGAGGATTCACACGAATTGCATCCTCGAAACAACCCATGTATACACAGTCGTATCCTGCTTCTGCGAAAAACTGTCGCAACGAGGTATCATTAAAATGATACAAGTGCTCGTTTTCACGACGATGATACCATGCCGCAAACCATTCATCTGACACATAATGACACCAAGGAACGGAAATAAATACATACTGCGTATCGAGGTCTTTGATGATGGTGGGATCCTCAAAATGTTCCAGGCTGTCAAAGAAACATACAACGTCCACATTGGAAATATCCGTCAAAGCAATCTTGGTAGTTCCCTCTGGAACCGGATACTCCGAAATATCACATCCAAACAAATGGGGAACACATGACTTACAGGCAGTCAGGAAATCTCCGTTTCCGTATCCCACATCTACCAATCGTTGGGGGAAGTGTCCTAGTTGACCCACTAATACACCCAGACGTAAATAACTCAAATACTTACCCTTTTCACCATACGAATTATACTTGTTCGAGTAGTCAAAATTGTAGGTTATTTTATGGACCTTTTTCTGACAAATGACACCGCTTGGGAGTCGTTCATAGTTTTCAAGCATTTTGTTTGGAATACGTAAAAAAGTGGATGAAATAAACCCAATCCTTACAAATGCAAACGACGCCCATTCATGTTCCCAAAGGCTGGGGATCTGAAATTGTCTTTGTCAACAATGACTTGTATTGTGGAAAGATCCTACGATTCAACCAAGACGCCAAATTCAGCATGCACTATCATCTGAAAAAGAAAGAAACCTGGTATGTTGCTTCCGGAAAGTTCCTGTTTCGCTACATCAACACTGCCAATGCCGATATTCTAGAGGAGGAACTCGGTGTAGGAAGTACTGTGACCAATGAAGTCGGGTTTCCACATCAAATAGTTTGCCTAGAAGCGGGAGATATATTTGAAGTCTCGACACATCACGAAGACTGCGATAGTTATCGTGTTATGAAAGGGGATTCACAAAAATAGGGACCCGATATAAGAATTATGGAAGATCTTTCTGGAGCGCTGTTTCAAACAGCCGTCCAGGAAGAACGAAATCGCTGGAATGCTGCACGGCCACCCTATGTTCGCCAATGGCAGTTCCTATGCAAGACCCTACAACAGACAGCACATCCTACAATACCTACATTTGCCCCCGTCGAATTCCAATGGAATGGTTCCACGGTTCGGAAACTACCAACGGGACATTCACTCCATTTCTGGATTGACCGGTGGCATCGTAAGAATTTAATTGCAGCGGATGTAGGAGACAATGGGTATTTTTGTACGGTAGAAGATGTCGGTGCGGGTGCCGAAGAGTTTGAGTTGTCTGTATGGAAATGGGACAGCTCACCGCGGAAAGTGTGGATGCGACGACCTGTAGGCCCCTCTGTTGCATTCCAAGGTGCACACCTGTATTATTGTGGTGTAGAAAACAGACTACGGTATCCCAATGTATGGTGTACGGATGTTGCAACTGGAACCCACACAACTCAGTTATTCAAGGAACCCGACAAGCGATTTCAGGTTTCTGTGCTAGGACGTGGTGGATCTGTGTTCGTCCATGTGGCAAATGCACTCGATCAACGTCTTGGCGAAGCGAGTTCTACTGGTGTTTCCTGGTTTGCGGACAAAATATCAACACTTCTTCCTTTTGGCCCACATGCATGGGGGACCAATACAGGTTGTGTGATGGATGGCAAACAGGTTCCCTTTCCACAAGACCATTTTTTGGAAGATGGAATGCGTGTGGGGAATGGTTGTTTGTGTGTGTTAGTCAAGGAAGGCAAAGACACCCTCTGGCATTGGACGAAAAAGGGATGGCGGCTTCTTCATGATTTCCCACATGGAACACTGAGCCACATTCAACTCCTACATGAACCAACCGAATTCCCTCGTCTACTCATACAATCACCAAAGGATCCCGATACGATTATGGAATTCCGTCATGGTTCCCTACACCATCTCGTCTCATATCCGGAACCTGTGCGTCTCCCTTATTTTGGGGGTGGAACCACACCCATTCCCTACATGTGGGTCTCCCATGTCAAAAACCCACACGGCCTCATCGTAGAAGCTTATGGCGCCTATGGGATTTCGGCACGACGCGCCTATCCTGTCCGATGGCTGCCCTACTTAGCCGCTGGTTGGGCCTTTGCCTATCTCTGCCCCCGTGGTGGTCGTGAGGGCGGGGATGCATGGTACGATGGAGGCCGCACCGCACAACGGAAACATCACACATTCAAGGATACGGCCGTGGGAATCCGGCATTTACAGGAAGAACTTGGAATAGGGGCGGCAAAGACGGTGTTCTTTGGCCGCTCCGCCGGCGGATGGTTGGCGGCCCGACTCGCCCAGGACTACGGAATAGACCTAGTCGCCGCAGTCTACACGGAAGTTCCCTATGTGGATGTCCTACGAACCACGGCGACGCCTTCGCTTCCCCTGACAATCATGGAATACGATGAGTTTGGAAATGGTCGAAATCCCAAGGATGCCGCTGCACTTCACAAACTTTCACCGGTGGATACCATTCAGCATACCAAGGGTCCTACACCTCTCCTTTTAATTCGAACAGCTATGCATGATTCCCAGGTATATCCATATGAATCCCTGAAATGGGCCAAAAAATTACGTGCCGCCGGATGGAACCAGGTACTCGTAGGGATTGATACAGATGGCGGACATTTTGCAGGCGAGGATGTTGTTTCCGCGCAGAGAGGGGAGGATGCGGCAATTCTGGCCGCGCATCTTGGAATCTCTCTGCCTCACATACGAAGGTCCTTGAAATCGCGAAAGACCGTTCGAAAGAGATCCACAAAGGGATCGCGGCGTTCCGGAAAAGCAGGGAAGCACACAAGACGCCGATGACACAATTCCTCTACACAGGCTGCCAGACAGTCTACATCCCTTCGTGCATCGTGAAGACCAGTCAGAGGGGGTCGTGTAGGAAATAAAGTTTTGTAGAGTTCTTCGAGACGCGGCCATTTATAGGGATCCTTTTCTGTCGCATACTTGGACGTTGAAGGAATCTTACAAAGTCCCACTGTCTCTAACATAGAACACATCTCCCGCTTTGGCCACCATGTCAGTGGATTGACTCCCAGGGTATGAGACATCGACCAGAGAACGGGTTTGTCAAATGCCAGATTATGAATGAGGACCATATCAACCTCTTTGGCATCTCCCATAAGCTGTCGAAGGACCTCGCGGGCAGGGACACCCTTCTCCGCGCGATCCCGTGAAATTTTATGAATCGCCTCAGACTCCTTATCCCATACAACATCCCTCTCCGGTTTTATGAGAAGGCAAGTGGATTGTAGGCACACAGGAATTTCACTATCTTTAAAATCCCACACCTGCCAGGCAATTTGTACGATCGCCGGCCATGCACCTGGATACGTGTAGGGTGCATACCGATTTTTAGGAAGACCGTTGGTTTCTGTATCAAGCAGGAGAATTCGCATGTTTGGCAAGTATAATGCACGTATACTCAAAAATGTAGCAGGTTTCATATTTTATACTAATCACCGATCCATCGGCCTTTGGTTGTCTTTGTTTTGGAATCTTTGGGTGCTGTGGGAAGTCCCAGGGCGCGTGCAACCGGTGCATAGGATCGCCGATGTTGATCAACAACCCCGTGCTCCTGAATTCCCCGCATATGGGCGGCTGTTCCATACCCCTTATTTTTTAGGAGGCCATACCATTCATTCCATTCTGGATGTGAGGCGCACATTTCAGCAACCCAACGATCCCTTGACACTTTGGCAAGAATACCGGCGGCTGCAATACTCAAATACGTTGCATCTCCGTCTACGACCATATGGGCCTCAACATCTTTCCCATCGCGTTGCCAGGGTTTCCAATGATCTCCGTCGACCAGAATACGATCCACAGGAACCGTCAGGGCATCCAGTGCCTGGTGCATGCATCGTAGATCTGCCTGTAGCACATTGTAATAATCTACATCGGTTGATTCAACAAACGCAACCGACTTGTCAATCGCGGCTTCCTGGATGTAGTCAAAGAGAATGTTGCGCTTCCGCTCGGATAAGGTTTTGGAGTCCCGAATGGTTTGAAGGGCTGCCCCATGATCGAAGAAATCGTCCATTTCTTTGGGAAACACCACTGCCCCTACATACAACCTACCAAATAGACAACCGCGGCCGGCCTCATCAATTCCCACCTCGATTGCATCGTCATTTTGAAAGGATAAAGAATACGCCATTTCTGTACGAATTCAACTAACATTCCTAACACTATTCATTTTTTAGCGCATGCTATTAATAGAATGGAGTCCAGATGGATGATCCTACTGTATGTAGGAATCATTGTATTTATGGGGATTTTTGTATATATTACATCATTTCGGAAAGAATTATTTCAGATGGATGTTGCTGAATTACCTTTCCCATTTGATACAAATGATTTTTCTAATGAAAATCCTGAAGAAATTGATGGACGCCCGGTAGAAGGATTTTGGGCTCGCTGTGGTGCAGGTGGAACTTATACTGGTGCTACAATTGAAATGGCTCCACCTCCCGCTGCACCAAAACAATGTCGATCTCTTTTTTCCATTCCACCTTCCTCAACTCCCACAGTAGCGCCTTTGGCTCCTACCGTAGCGCCTTTGCCTCCTACCGTAGCGCCTTTGCCTCCTACCGTAGCGCCTTTGCCTCCTACCGTAGCGCCTTTGGCTCCTACCGTAGCGCCTTTGCCTCCTACCGTAGCGCCTTTGGCTCCTACTGTGGCGCCTTTGGCTCCTACCGTAGCGCCTTTGGCTCCTACCGTAGCGCCTTTGCCTCCTACTGTGGCACCTTTGGCTCCTACTGTGGCGCCTTTGGCTCCTACTGTGGCGCCTTTGGCTCCTACTGTGGCGCCTTTGGCTCCTACCGTAGCGCCTTTGGCTCCTTCATTTGCTGTTTCAGCCCCTGCCCCATTCTTACAAATCCAAGCTCCTACAACAGCACCTTTGGCTCCTACCGTGGCACCATTGGCTCCTACCGTGGCACCTTTGGCTCCTTCCTTTGCTGTTTCAGCCCCTGCCCCATTCTTACAAATCCAAGCTCCTTCAACAGCACCTTTGGCTCCCACAAAAGCACCTTCCTTTGCTGTTTCAGCCCCTCAAGTCTCAGCGCCAGCCTTCGCAGCCTCTATTCCAGCTCCCATAGCATATAGACGCCAATGTGATTATGAAATCATAAATGGACGTTGGGTATATACTTGTGAAAGTCAAATACCACAGCTGCCGTCACAACCGCCACAGCCACCACAACCGCCACAACCGCCACAGCCGACAGAGCCGACAGAGCCGCCACAGCCACCACTGCCATCACAACGCGAAATCCAACAGTGGCAGCCAGCAGATCCCCAAAATGCAACCTTTATTGATATGTTCGTCCAGCTATTTTACAATATTATGTATTCGATTTTCGGAGTATAAAATAGGAGTTTCAAAATGAAGTGCACTATTTTATGGATTCTTGTTGGAATCCTAGTATTTCTTTTGCTACATGAGCGAGCTGAGGGATTTTTAGCAGAACCACCTCAGGCACCTCTCGCGCAACCGAAACAAATTTCCTTTATCTCATCCGATGCATCCACAAGTACAACCGCGAACCCATTCTTAGCCCAACCGGATTATCGAGACTGGTGGGATGCCCGTGATTCGTTTCGGTATTTTCTGGATATCTACACACCTCAAAAGGCCGAATTAGCTGGTGTCTCTGAAAAGGCAAACCGTATGCTCCTACAAGCACCCCAAGCCCTATCGCTTATCCAAACCTATATTCGAAATCCAGAGGCAATACCTTCACGTACCATTTTACGTGAGGGCCGCCAGGCCCGTTCTCTTGCCAATGAAATTCGTCGGATTGGTCCCATGGAACCACGTGATTTCAACGCATTGGCGCCTATCCAAAATCGCAAAGACAACCTACTTGCATAAATACCCGGATATACGTACTAGAGATTGTGTTTCTTTCCTATACGAATTGTAAGGATGGAAGTGATGCAAACCATGCGAAATCAGATTTCGTCATGGTTCGCAGAGGCATTTCAAAATGCACCGACTGCCTCAAAAATAGCCGGTCCAACAACCGTTTCCAACATAGGTCCAACAAAACAGTCGATTACTACATTTTTTACATGGTGGACCAGTTTGCCTGAGGAATTTCCGAAATCCAAAGACATTCTACTTATTTTGAAGAAATGGGAACCCTATACGTCTACCAAAGCCCCCTACATACTACCTACATTCGCCTCTCTTGATGCGACGAATTACCAATCCATGCGTACTGATTTTAGCAATATCTATGCACTTTCTCTGGTAGATGCCTATGCAGCTCTGCGAAAACGGCATACTACCAAACCACCGACCCCGCTTCCCAGATTAACAACAGAATCCAAATCACCGGCAACAGATCGCGAACTTATTGCCAAGGGAGATTCCAGTCTTCCACCCATTTTTCAAACCTCCTATTATCCATCCTTGTATGTGGGAATTCGATCCCAACTTCTCAATGTATTTTCTATTTTGGCAGCGGTATTGACCCGTGTTTCCAAGGAGGAGCAGGAGGTTTCGACACGTCTCTTGCCAAAGTGGAAGGAGGATCGTATTGCGGTACAGAAAATGCCGCCGCAGTCTGCCAAGGTTTTTAAGGATATCCTTACACTTTCCGAGAAATATGTTGACTACATTCGACGTGCTCGCCAATATCTACCATTTGGTGAAAAGTATCAGGCGGTCGAAACGTCCTTCCGTGCAACCCTTCAAAAACGCATTGATCTATTTTTGGAATACTGTGTGGAAAACATAACACGCGATGGGGAAACACCTGTAGCACGGGCAGGTCTTTCGATTCCCCCCGAAATCTCCAAACTTCCTACATCCCTCCCTCTTGCATCCTTGCCTCTTTTGAATTTGTTGGGAATTGAGGCATCATACTTTGGCAAGGAGGGTGTGGAGGTAAAAGCGAAGGATCTTCTTTCGAAGGCGATCCTCGAACTTCGTAGGGATGCTGTGGAATCGCTTCTGCGTTCTTTTCAACAAACATACAAGGATTTCAGTCTGTACTGCAATCCGGCGGAATATCCCAAGGAGGTCCAGGATGCCAACACTCTCCTTCCTACGTATTGGCAGACAACACGACAGAAGGCATTCGATGCTCTGCCACTTGGTGTAGACGCCGATTTTACTGCCGAAAAGGAAATCAATTCACTCATTGCGCTTGAAGGAAGCTTCCTACGAGCTCTTCAAGTCCTGGTACGCAACACGGTAGATTGTTTTGGAAAGGTGGTTGCCGAGAAAGGGGGACTCAAACGTCCATGGTCTCCTCCTCCGAGTGTGGTAGCACGATTCGATTCACCTCCTGTAATTCCCAAACAACTTGATTTAGTGTCATTGGGTGATCTTCGTGATTCCTACATGCAAGTATGGGGTTTCGTAGAAACAGCCGCCCGTCAGCAAGTCGCCAACCAATATGCGGCGTACCGCGACCTTCAAACACTGGGTGAAATTGTGGGAATTGAGCTGCCCCCTAAACCTACTGAACCAACTCGTGAGATTCCTCTGTTTAATCTGCAAGCCATTTACAATCAATGCGATCAAGCCGGTCAACGCATCCTTGCAAGTCTGCAGGACTGGATTGAGTCTCGCCTGCGTTCCCATTCAAAACTCTATGAACGCTACCAGGTATTTCGCAGACAAGCAGAGGTGCAGGCTTTGTATATACCTACCACACTAGAAGATGTAGTAGGTCAAAATACAACCGAACAGGATATTCAGACACTCAAGTCCTATACGTTTTACACACCCAAAGTTTCCCAAGAGTTGAATCATTGGATGGTAAAGTATACAGCTGAACCTGCTGGCCTATTCGCACAACTTCGTATCTTTGTGCGCGGCGAACTTGCGGAGTTTGTGCGTGCCTTTAAATCCCAGTGGGATTCCTTTGGTGTCAAGCCCTATCCAACGTATGCGGGTGATAGCAAGCTGTTAGCAACGGATATGAAGGCAGATGTGTTGGAAACCATGATGGATCGATATATGCAATATGTAATCAAAACGACGGCCATGGAAGGACTACAAGAATTCTCGGCGGCGCAGCGGGATTTGCAGACACAATATGATCTGTTTCGTGGCCTGTATGGGCCCAATCGATCCTGGTTGCCTGCACTGCCCGCGGCCGTACAGGTAGTCGCAGATTCCTATGAATCCGATGGGGCGATGTTGGGGTCAGTTCGTTCACTGCAGGCACTTGGGCCATTGTTGAAAAAGTATACAGCAGCTGTCCGAGGCATGTGGCTTCATTTGGAAGCCAGCTTACCCAAACTGGTGTTTACTCCGTATACCATGTTATTGGCGGAATACGAGATTTTTCTGGCGTGTGGAGGATCTACACGGCCGCTTCCTGTGGAATCCATTGAAAAGGAACGTCTTCTCTTCAAGTCTTTTTTGGAGCCTTCTACGGCACTTGTAAGTTGGCTCAATCGTTTTCGGACCTCTGTGTGGGAGGGTGCATTTCCTAAACTCCAAGCTTTTGTAGTCGAAGAACTACAAGCATATGCCCGTTCAGTTCCCAATCCTCCTACACTCTATCTGAGTACACCCTATGAACTCCGTGATTCCCTACATAATATCTCCATATCTCTGAGCCAACGTGATGTGGCGGCAACCAAATCCCGTGCCTTTCAACAAGCATCCGCTTTCTTAAAACTCTACGATACCACGGAAGGCCAGTTTTCCCTTGAAATTGGGGAACTCTATGAAAACGTCCAAACCACTCTTTCGCGGATCCAGGAAACAGAGGATGTTGCCTATATTCTAACACAAGATGCAGTCTACAGACGGGGAGTCCTAGAACTTATGGGATTCCAGGCGGTCCGTGCTATTATGGATGCCCTACAAAAAACCGAATATTTAGCGGCATTTGCTGCCATGCAAAAAACGGGGCGTGAAATGTCTCCACCAGAAACGGCTGCGGACTTTGTTGCCACCTGCAAAAAATTTCTCGCGACTGTATGGAAGGAGTATCAGTCCTCTACCTCACGTACACGAGACTACATACTTACATTGGATAGTTATGAGAAGGATAGAAATACGTCGGAAACGGATGTGAAATCCTGGATTGCCCTTGGTAAACAGTATGCAGATCATGCCATCCTGTTGGACCTGGCAAATCGCCAAGAATCCGTCTTGGTATTGATGGACCAATTTAAAGAGGGCCTGTATGGACCCTTTGCAAACTTCCTTGCACTACCATTTCCTCTTGTAAAACTCGCATTTGCAACAGATGGAAATCGTTGGACTGCCAAGCGTAAACCTGGTTCCATAGAGGATGTTGCCGAAATTCAAAAGTCATTGGGGGAACTTGCCAAAACCTACACAGATGCCATTCAAGAATGTCTCCCATTCATCCAAAAATCCCTACAAACCCATTTGAAAACCTATGGCAATTTATACGATGCATATGTAGAGTTTGATGCAGCTTATTCCCAGTATTTTGATGTGGAGCCGATTCCTGCGAGTCTCCAAAACAAGAGCGGGGACGATTTGGCAGCCTTGCAAGCCCTGTCAAATGAATTAACACCGGCCATCCAACAAACACTGAATGACATTCGAATCAAGTACTTCTTTTTCCCTGAAACATCTGACTTTCCCACACTTGTTCGATTCGTCAAATTACAACTGCAACTTTATTTGCAACATTATATCTCAGTATATGATGAGCTGGAAACTGCATTGCAACCTCCTAAACTGGCGGTTCCTACTCTCATGACGAAGGTTCGTCCTGCGGTATATCGTGGATTGGAGGATTTACAGGATCTCTTGGAAGTCGTGGGCCAACTCAAAAAGGGGTCTGATGAATTACAGACTGCCAAAGTTCTTCAAACCAAAAAGGAAACAACACGGACACTATTGGACTCCTTGGAAGAACTCATGGATCTCTTTCGAGAACAATTGGAATACAAACAGTTTGCCAAACTTGATATCAATGTTCCACAAATGCGTATTGATCTGCAATATACTAACAAAAAGGAGGAAATTGATGAAAAGTATGAACGAATCGGAGTCGCTATGGCAACACTAGCATCCGATGCACTTCGGCAATTCAATACTACCTACAATAAAAATGTGGAGTTGCGATCTTACTTTTACAGAAATGCTGTAGAAGTCCTTAATGCATTTACACTATATTTTCCACAGGATGTAGAAAGTGTATCGACTAATACAGTTGCAGAAAATCTTGCATTGGCAAGGCGTTATGTAGGCTATACAAAGATTGTACTGGAAGCACAACCGGCGGCCGCTGTGGCGCAGGATACAACGCAGGCGTATCGTTCGGCGACTCTACGAATTCTGGATCGTGTGGAGGGAATCCAGGAGCAGTTGAAGAAGTATAGGGATCTTTCAGGCGGAACCTGGGATATTTCTGGGGCGCGTGCTGTACTTGCATCGGCAACCTTCGTGCATGAAATGGAGCCAACACGAAAAGCCTATGAGCGTACCTTACAAGAACAGGAATCCAAGGTTCTTCGATATACTCAACAAAGTATGAATGTGTGGATGCAGTTGTATGAATCCATTGATCCATTTCAAAAATATTTGCCTCCATCCCAACAAGCGATTGCGGAGCGTAAAGAGTCAACAGAGGACAAATCGGTCGAAGTTCTTCTCAATCTTGCCAATAAATATAACCGGTATCGTCTGGAACTTCAAAAATATATATCTCCAAACAGTCCATTCTTTTCTAAAGTGCGTCTGGACGTCCAAGAAAGCATAGACACGTACAGCGATCACTTACAACAGGTTCAGGACCTCTCAGGAGTTTTACCGCCAACAACACTGGACTTCCAACAGGATAAAAAGATCGTTTCTACCGCTACTCTTCCAGTACTCCAAAGACTTTCTCGTCAATATATGACTGCCGACGTGTCTCTTCTTGCCGCAGTGAGTGATTTTGCCGCACGAGTTCTTCAGGATCAATTCCTCATGAATAACAGGACACTCGATGTTCCAGAATATACGGTTCCAAGAGAAAGAGCGGAGACACTACTTTCGTTATTGAAGACGCGCACAATTCCTCTTTCCAGTGTTCTTGTGGAAATTCGAAAGTATGGATCCTTATTGGCGCGTTTGGATACAGCCCTTTTGCGTCAGGAAGTATTACAATTGATCGACCAAATGGATGCAGAGGCGGATGAGATTGAGCTGTTGGATCCAAGTGTTGCAGTTCCATCTTGGGAGGCAGAACGGTTGCGGGTTGCCTCCCTAACTGAAACTGTTGAATTGGAAAAGGCACGAGCAGTCCTTGTTTCTTACAGACAGTCCATGCAATCCCAAATTACGGCGGCAGTTGAGAAGGAAATGCGGGAATTTGAGGCATTGTATAAAGAAGTCCTGCGCGACGGAACCATTTCCGAATATGGTGGGGAATTTCTAAAGGCTTACACAGCACTCGATACGACTCGTAAAGAAATACGGGCCGGTGCAAGCCTTCAAAGACGTGCAGATATACGCAAACATTATGCAAAAATAGTTCTGAATGCAAAAACACTACGATCCAATGTACTTTCCAAACGGGATCAGGAGGCCAAGGCGGCCTGGAAAGAAAACCAAGCCAAGCGTCTGGAAACCTCGGCTGCCATGGAACGATTCCTAAAAGCCTATGCTTCCTACACCAGTTCTGCGTATCCACCGAAATTTCGAAAGGCAATCGGACAAACAACTGCGGATCTGGATCGCATTCAGAAATCCACATCCCGCGCCGAATTACAAGAACTTCTGATAAAATATCTCACATTAATGCGGGATTTCCAACAGTTTTTGGAGGAGGATCAGGCCAAACGCAGCGAGCAAGTCGGACTTCTCATTCAGCGCTTTAAATCCATGTATCTCCCACATATTCCCACCCTTCATACATTTCCTTCTTATCTGCGTCTGGATGTGCGTATGATTGATCGCGATCTTGGGACTTTGCAAGGGGCACCGGATATCGCAGTGGTTGCATCCCTCGAACAAGAATACGAGGCTTATATGGCGGCTCTTACAAAATATCTGGGTGAGATGGGTGTCCGTGTGGGACATCGATTGAATGAGAAAAAGCAGGCAGTACGTGCTCTGATACAAGAATTGAACGACGCGGGCGTCAAACAGGCCCGTGTGTTCCAGTTTTTCCCTGTCGAGGTGCAACGTAAGTTCCGCGCCATTCCGGCTGATTTGGAATATCTCAAGAATCCTACACTTACTGCCGCGGAACTTGAGGAAATGGAGAGGGAATACAAAGGTTTGCTAGAAAAGCTACGGGCCGCATTGGTAGATGTGGATGCCGAGGAGGCAAATGCCGCCCTCCTTCCCTCCTTGCGACACGTCCAAGACCTCTTTCGTGAACGCTATGCCACGATTGACGCCAGTCGTATTCCACCCAAGGACATGCCGTTTTTCCAGGAATTACTGCGCGGTCTTTCGAATCCCGTGAGTTCCGAACAAGCCGAACAGGCTCTCGCGGCCTACCGACAGGGACTGCAACGTCTTCAGGCTCTCCCCACAACCCAGGAACGCCGGATTCCCAACACACCCTTCGATCAACTGCAGGAAGCCATCGGCTTTTTCCAAAAGGAATATGGAATTCGCGATGTGAGTTCCTTGATTCAGAATGATCGATTACTCCTGAACTCCCTACAAAACGATGCGGCTTCCTACATCCGCTTGTATAAAACACCGCCGCCCAATATGCGAAACTATGCGGAGATCGTACAACAGGTAGCCAAGCAATATTGGGACGGAGTGCGTATCCTACGCACCTATGCGCTTCGTTGATGACTTTATTTGTTTGGCGGCTAACATGTATTATTTGGAATAAAATGTGTTAGAGAATGTGGGAATAGTTTATACGAATGAGACATGACGGGGCGTCAAAGTTCCTGTGAGAGAGGCCTGTGGCGGTGCTGGTGGCAGAGCAGACACGGGTCGGTATTCCGTTGTTTTCTTGAGAACCGATTTGCGTTTTAGTTCGGATTCCTCTGCAGTTATCACGTCTGGAATGTAGGAAGAACGGGTCGCAGGGGGTGGGGCACTTGTCATGGGTGCCGTAAAGGTAAGGGGGGCCGATGACGCTGTGGAAGGTCGTCCATACTGGGCCGTAGACTTGACAGCGGGTTTCACGACACGTGAGGGGGCGGATGTAGGAACACTGGTAAGCACCTGATCGCGCGCGGCTCCCAACACTTGCGCCCATGGACTCTCCGTCTCCTTGTAGCGATCATCATGATTACGCCAACTTATAAACATTAGATTTGGATGTGTATATTCCACCTGATATCCGACATTCCGCAGATTCCATACAAGATATACAATGCAATCTCGTACATCAAACCGTGGAGTACCGGGTATGAACTCTGGAACTACATACCAAAGACATTTTTCGTTTCCTGGAATACGTGCAATTGCTTTTATCTTTGTATAAATTTGTTGGAGAACACTGTTGTAAATTCGTATGCGTGTTGCATCCCGTCGTGCCTCTTCATTGTAGAGGGACGACGGGTTGACAATGGGAGGCATTAAACTGCCAGGATTCATCTTGATGTGGGATACGAAGATTCCTGGCATGCCGGTACCGCATGGCAACCGCATGGCAACCGCATGGCAACCGCATGGCAACCGCATGGCACATGTAAAGCGACGGCGCATTCCATCCTGTAAGAATGTTTTTACCAAAACGTCTAGTGTTTGCAGGAGGGGGTACGCGGTGTCTGGTATTTTTACCCGCACTTCGCATTCTTGAAAAACGGCAACACATGAAAAATGTTTCCGAATGGTGGGGTTCCTCTGCAGGAGCTCTTCTGGCTACCCTCTGTAGTCTTACACAATCCGCCCAACGCGTCTCCGAAATAATGGAATCCACAACATACTCCAAATTCCGTGATGTAAGTATTTTAAATATGGTAAATTTCACATCAACCTGGGGACTTGATGACGGACACAGCATGGTTGAAGAAATTACTCGTGTTCTTGAATTGGCATGCACTGGTGCAAGTTCTCTCACACTTTCCGATGTATCAGGCCTTCATATTGTAGTTGCAGATCTGAATATTTATGAAACAGTTGTATGCTCGGCCAAGACATTTCCAACCCTCCGTATTGTGGATGCTTTGCGGGCGTCCATGAGCTTACCATTTTTTTACAAGCCATTTCGTTGCCCCGTGAATCAACATTTGTGGATTGATGGTGGACTACGTGCAGCTTTTCCGTGGAACATGTTATCAGAGGAGCAACGCAAAGAATCGCTCGGATTTGCATTTGAACGCCCATGGATTCAGGGACCCTCCACACTCACCCAATATTTATTCAGTATGATGCATTTTGAAGACCCCAAACTTATTTTAGAAAACAAACAAAAGTGGAAAAATATCCTTTGGTTTCCATCGCCCCCCTTTCCAGCCTGGTATGTTCGGATTCAACCAGATGATTTAGAAATATTAAATCAGCTGGGTACTTCAACTGTAGAAGACTGGCTTACACAGCATTCTGCTGCAGGAAGCTCAGATATCCATCCTTTGTCCGAGGGCCATTGTACTCCTTTGCCAACTTCCCATCTGCATACAAGTGGAATGTTGGAAATCCGTCCACCTTACTCAGGATCTTCTCAGGCTCCTTCTCAGGGTTTACAACTTCACAACGAACTACGCCGCCGCTGGTCGATATAGTCTTTCCAAGAGACTCAAAATCCGGTTTAGCCTTCACACAATGCGGGCACCAATCCACCCCGTACATAATGAATTGATAGCGACCGGCATCCTCGAATCCCTCTGCACGATTCAGACGGGACCACCAATACACCAGCGCTGCACCTACTACAAAAATTGCCACATACATTGTCTTCTTCTGCGTCCAAGCCATATCTAAACTCCACAAAGAAAAAAGAATCAAGGAGGGAAGAACGAAACAATGATTGTACGTGGAAATCGCATCCTACAAACAACCCCACCCGTAGGAGATGCAACCTGGACGCAGCAGGACAGGGAAACGGCGAAAACCATCGAAGCGCGCTGGATTAATTTAGGGATTTCGGACATGGAACGAGAGCGACTTCTTCCATGCCATATTTGGAAGAGGAAACTACCGGGACTTCAGTATCCCACCGACATTGAATCGCGTCTGTCTGATCTTCAATGTAAAAATTGATTTTCCTACAATGAGGATATACCTTGCACCGCAAAATGTTTACGCTTGTATTTCAGTATTTCCATTCACTTCCTCCTCAGGATGCGGCAAATCTTGCCTTCCTCCTGGCGAACACATGTTTCTTTGCCATCCTTGGTCTAGCCGGCTATTTTACATGGGATGCATACGAATCACGTAAATTAGATAAAGAAATGACAAATGAAAACCCCGAAGAAAACGTTATCGAGAATATCGAACACATTGTTTACGAACATGGAACCAACGAGTTTATGATTGAAATTCATCATTATGCAGATCCACTGAAGGCAAAATTCCTCCGTATCATTCGCAATATAACTACCAAAATGGACCTACCAGAACTCCTACATTCACTCCAGTCGGTTCTTGAATGCATGGAAATACATAAACACATGAACTTTGATGATATGGAGCTGGTGTTTCATGTACTGTCGCATCAAGAATATTTCTCGCATGAGACAGTTCAATATGCCAAACATTGGCTTCATATTGCAAAAACCTACTGGCTCATGTATCCATCAAATCCTATGATTACCTTTTCAGTTCCGATGGAAGAATTCGAACATGTAGATGCGGAACGCTGCGAAAATCGTTCTAAATCATTCTAAGTAAGACATGTTGCCAACAAAACTCGACCGGTTATTTCGGTTTTTTCAGCACGAAGATCCCGATCGAAGTCCTAGTTGTTATTGGAATCTTGCCGCCGGCGCACTGGAACGCAAGGCACGTCTGTATCGTGTTGTCTACAACGATGGATCGACCCAGATTGAATGCGAACAAACCATTCATGTCCTACATCCTGAGGGACTCTCTGATTGGTATAACCTTATCGATTCTCTTCTGCAACGGGACGACATTGATCTGGAATTTCAGCGGGCCTGTAAGGAACTTCTCCTCCAGGATCCCTGGTTGCATCTGTTTCTTACAGATACCCTCCCGTTGCCCGGTACTGATGACGTCTCCTCTTCTTCAGGGTCAACCGAGCGTACCGTTTCGTAGCCCGGCATGTTTTGGAACGCCGTGATTTCCCACATCCACTGCTAAAGGTTGATAATTCCGAACAAAGACCGCTAAATGAATTATGCGGCTGCGTCTCCTGCAGATGCGTACAGACGGATGTTTCCATGTTGTAGAGCCAGGACAACATGGCTTTGCGCCCTCGTCGTACAGGGGCGTCGCCATGCTTCTTCAAAGCAGAACGCCAGGCAGTACGCCACTCTACAAACGGCAACACAATCCCCAAGGCGTTCCACCAACGTTCCAGGAATGGAAATCGTTCCGCGGCTGTCAGGAGATTCCAGCGATTTCGTAGGGCGGCTGTTGGAAGTTCCGGTGGCGCATTCGGCATCGGTGTAGGCTTGGTCGTCAGATTGGGTGTGGTGTAGGCAATGGAAAACAGGAAATCCCAACCCACCATCTTGCGTGTCGTACAAGGCGCGGCTACCCAGGTTGTGTAGCGTTCCTTCACCTCCGCCCATGCGGGATCGGGTGTTTCCAACAGTTTCTGCTCGCGCAACTTACCATTTACACGATTATGAATTCTATACATCCACTCCGCCATGACTGCGGTATCCTTGGGAATGGGGTCGGCGGCATAATAATCCGTCAGGGAGGCCCTGCAATACTTACAAGGGAGCACGTACGGAAGATGCATTAAAAACGAGCGAAGGGTGGATGTAGGAAGTATGGGGGATTGGAAGGTTATCATATGCAATAACCGCCACCCACTCGGGCCCCAGAAACGCGTATCCATTCTACTAATTGTCTTGAAAATTGATAGGTTATGCCATGTCTTAATAGTATTATCAACATCGTACCATGATTCATTTTCACTACCTACATTCCTCCGTCATCTCTCTGCCCGATGGAAACCTTCTGGAGGCCCGCCGAGGGCCCCTCACCTACTTTGACATTCCCCATCCCCGTGTATGGTCGTCTCTACAGGCCTGGATGACAGATGCTCCCTTTCTCCGAAACTATATTGCCGAGTTTCCCCAACCATCACATTGGAATCACGAACAGTACTGGCTTTCCCAGTGGTTTCATGAGTCCACCCTCTGGTACAATGAGGAAACTGCTACCTGGGAAAAGGGGGACGCCGTAGTATTTGTGAAAAACGCAATGGATTATATGATTCCTGTCTACATGTGTTTGTCGACAGGAACCATTCAAATCAAGGATGGTCTCTATACATCCTTTACAGATGCTGGAGTGCAGCCCGTAGAATTATGGCGTATGGAGATGGGTGAACTGTATCGTGTTTATTGAAGTGGTCCTCTTGTGGCCCGTGTTGTATCCACCGATTCCATGGACCCGGTATTTTTGCGGGTCTTTCGTCGCAGATCCTCAGCCATTTTTTTGAGTTCCGTTATGCTCGTCCATTGCAAAGGGTTTCCTGGAGCCTTTTTTCCAAAACAGGACTTGGCCGCCTTCTGTTGCGACCATCGCCACTCATCCTTGCGTGTTTTGGCGGCCACTTTTAGGCAGAGATGTACCCGTTGTTTCCGTGTCTTTTCCGCCTGTTTACAGGTATTGATACGGGATCTGTAGGACGCCTTCAACGTCCGTTTGCGTTCCGCCAACTCCTTGCGTGTCAATCCCTGCTCCGCCAAATCGGCTAAGGTGGCATCCAGTTCGTCCTTCAGATTTCCTACATTGCATTCCAGTTCCTCTCCCCCCTCTTCCTCCAAACAACGGGATACCAATTCCACATCAGTTGCCAACAACGACCCTGATGCCGGAACAGGAACACTGCGAAATTGCGGCTGGGCGAATGTAGACGGGTCATATTCGCGATTCAAATAACTAATCAGGCCTTTGGCACGCTGTTGGAAATAGGCCTCTCCCTCGGCAGTCATGCCTCCCATCGGTGTCGTATACTTCCTGCGGAATTCCTCGAATGCGGGAAAACGCCGCGACTCCTCTGGAATCAGGGCATTCAGAAGCCGAAACAGGCCCGCCGGATTGTCTGTTATGGGGGTCGCTGTCATAAAAAGGACACGCACCGAATCTGCACCACTTACCTTGTAGGAATTCTGTATTGCCCCAACAATCTTGTCAAAATCCGCGGCCTCACTCGGCTTTAAATCCCCATCCATGAGTTTATGGACTTCATCGACAATGAGAAAGGTGCGCCGTAGAGGATCCGCGGCTCCATTCCGTTCTTTGAGAAGTTTTCCCAACTGATTGACGTTCCCTTTCTTCATGGGGACTACGGCATTTTGGAAAGTTCTGTAGGAAATAGGGTCGAACCAGGACTTTCCTACAAGTCGCTTTGCCCCCTTTGCCGGCAGCGGTTTCCCTGCCGCAATGCGCTCCTGAAGAGGAATCGAACATACCGCCCCAAACATATTCTTCCACACATCGGCCATTAGTGAGTTCCGGGTCACCCACAGAATAGAATAACCCTCCTTTTGAAACGTAGAGGTCGCAGTCGCTACCGCCGTGCATGTTTTCCCAGTTCCCACAGAATGCCAAGCAAGCAGTCCACGGAAAGGAGAGGCGGGTGTTAGATAATGCCGCACAAAGTCCTGGGATCGACTGAATACGACAGGTTGCCCTGGTTTGGGAATTGACTCACAACTATTCTCTACAACGGGTGCTTCCCATTTATAGGCAGCGTATTTTTCGCGTATAAATGCCTGAAATTCCCCAAAGGATGCATGACGCGCCGCATACTCTGCCTCAAATGCCAATTCATGGGCGCGGAAAAAATCCGCCAGGTCCGGCAGTTCCTCGAGGGTTTTCGTAGGCTCGATGGGTGTAGGAAATCGTTCTTCCACAGGGGTTCCCACGGTTCGTGTTGTAGTCTGTGTCAGTTTATCGCTAACAGCAGTTCCTGGTGCACCCACATCAGTTCCTGGTATGTTTGGAATAGGTGCAGCAATCAATCGACTCTGTAGCAAATCCTGGATTACATCCGGTTCACCCTCAACCATCTTACAGAGATCCCCTCGTTTGGCCTTGGCCGGAACATGAACTCCTCTTGCACGCAAGGCCCTCTGAATGGCCGCGACCGAAAAGGGAAAGAACTTATTGGTTCGCCCACCACACTTTCGGATATCCACCTCTTCTATCGGAATCGCACGAACACCTCCTTCTTGCCTAACAGCGAGCACCAACGCCTCCTGTAAATCCGTCTTATTCAACACCTCTGATTGCTTCTTGAACTGATTAATCTTGTATGTCAGATCATAGTCTACCGCCGACTTGATTGCCAACACTGTCAAGTTCCGTGTCAGTTCTAATAAACCCAAATCCATACCCGAATGCGCCATCATATATGCATGGGCATCAAACACCTTCTTGTCCCCATCCTCCACAAAGGGATACACTGTTCCAAACTGGGTTTCATACAGAAATACATCCAGATTCCAGCCTACATTGGGAATAAACTGCAATCCCCGTTGACCGCAAAACCGTGTGGCACGTCCCACCGCCTGCTTCAAATCCGCCTCCGTTATTTGAGGTTCCATCAAATGGACGTACCGAACATCATACAAATCAATTCCCTCCTTGAACTTACTATCAAGAATCATAATACGGATTTGTTCGCCATGAATATTATCGGGACGACTGTTGAAAATCGAGAGCATTCGCTTCCGTACTTCAACACCCAGAGGACTCTTCCAAAGAGGATTTCCTTGTACGAGTCCCACACGATTCGAGCCACCTGCTATAGCGGGCAGAGGTGCCAAATTAATCTTGAGTTTTTTTGTGGGAATCATTTGATACACGGGTTTTCCGTCGACTCCCAATACCACCTTCCCCTCTCTACGAACTTTGCGCCGCTGAAATCCCTTCTCGGCCTTGACAATTACCTCAAATCCATGGACCTGCAGAAATGACGCAATTGCTTTGGCTCCCACTTTCCCATCCCGCAAATCCGTAAAGATAAAATGTTTAAACAGGGCACCATGCTCTCTTTGATCGCGATCATCCAAGGATCGTATGGTATTGAGAAGGGTCGTAAATTTGGAGGACATACGAGACAGCATCAACGGATCAGCTGGCTCTCCTGGTGCATTTAACAGCATCGAACGTTTGTAGGGAACGGTTGCTGCAATTTGGCGGATGCATGTGGCAAACTTACTGATACGTCCTGTGTCGTTCGTTTCCTCGTTTTCATTGGCATTATTCGTTGGTTCCTCCACAGTTACCGGTGTTTCCAACAGATCACTGGATTTCTCGGATTGTGGCTGCTGTGGCTGCTGTGGCTGCTGTGGCTGCAAATCTGTTATGCGGGGTGTAGTGATCGCTGTCAGCCGTTTAGGTCGCGGCGCTCCCTGCATTTTTGCCAAAATATCCTCTCCCCGTCGAATACGGTTGTAGAACTGCTTCGTATATAAAAAATACGTTGCATCCGGTTTTTCCACCTCGGTCGTCTCCTCGATGGCACCTCGTTTCGGAAATGTGAAGGAGATGGATTCTATGCCTGTAGGGAATTTCAGCTCATAACGGACTTTGTGGGCGTACCAAGGACCGGTTCGGCTTGTTCGATGCTTGTCATAATGAATCGTAATTGTATCCGGTAAAACATCGGCGTTCTTTAAAGTCTTTAGGCCGAAGTTGTTGTCATACAGGTAAAAATTCCCCTCGCATAGGAATCCTACAATTACATGGCCCGTCGGATTTCGAACCGCTTTCACAGTATAATGCCCTATACGTTTCTCATATCCCCTAGTGTTGAGAGTTTTTCCAACATATTTCATGGTTTCCCCTGTATAATAATGGGTGTCATCGGGTTCGCCCTCCGTATGAATCATGCGTTCTGTTAGAATGTCAGTACTGATGGAAAGCGATGTAAGAATTGCAAAAATTGCCGTCTGTGTTATACCACCCCGTGCCTTCTCAATTTCTGCCTCGCCATATTTGGCATTTCGCAGGGTCTTTTTACGAAAGTCCTCGACCCACCCTTTGATGAGAGGGCATGTCAAATGGTCCTCTGCGTCCTTTTCAAACAGGAAATACAGAAGCATACGAGTTATGTAGGTATTCCAGATGGGCTCCAGTTGCCATTGTTTTACGTGCGCGTAGAAGGCAGAGACGGTAGAGATCTTAGAAGCACGAAGATTTTCCAGACAACCAAGAAGTGCAGCGCGCAACACGCGGCCCAGATCAGGACTGTAGGTCAAACCAAACATGGTCGAATCGACCCAACAATTGTCCGGAATATGCGGAAATGCACGTTGCGGACAATTGGATCGAATTGCCTTTTCGGCGGCAGAATACTGTGCGGGAGATATCGACATCCCTCTCTACTTTGCCGTCCCATTTCCTCTAGACATTGCGTACCGGTGTATACACTGTCTAGAATGACTTAATTTTTGTTGTTTTGGAGTTTAGTAGCCGTAGGTGTTTGTGTTGGCAAGCATAGGTCTTACACGATCTGCTGCTTCATACCGGGCATTGCACTGAACGTTCGGTTCAGGGCATGGTTCTACGGCCACTTGGGGGCATGAAGGACAAGGTTTTGGCTCAGGGCATTTCATAGTAGGACAACGAGCTCGCGGGCAAGGGGGGCACTGACCGATTTTACATGGCTTGGAACATGTGCTAATGCAGGGGGGACATGCTGGAACCGAGGATTTCAATACATACTTTGACATGTCAGGTTGAGGAGGGCACTCTGTTTTCAGCATATAACGGCTCATATCGGGCTGCGGCGGGCAGGGGGGAACCGATGAACGCAATACCCATTTACTGGGATCGGGGTTTGCGGTTGTTGCGGTTGTTGGGGTTGCTTGGGTCACTGTTGGGGTAGTGGTTGTGGTTGTTTGGGATGTCTGAAATCCCTCTGCATATTTTCGCATTCCCAGGATGTATCCAATGAGAAAAAACAGAATTCCTGTCAATACAACAATTCCTTTCATATTCGAAATCCTCTCTATTTGTTTCCAAGAATTCCTTACAGTAAAGTTCCATCGTATTTGTCATCGGGATTCGGCCGCGGACACCCAAACATCTCAGGATACCAGGCACCCCATGTATTTCCTACACGCGAACATACCATCTGCCAATTTCCCTTCCAGGAGTAGTCTGGACCGACGGTAGTTGCATCTGAAATACAACCAAACTCTGCCGGATTTCCTAAGCCTGCCGATTGAATCTGCGAACACAAATGATCCACACGTTTCTTGTAGTCCAATGAACCCGCCTGCATCTGCCAATAATTTGCAAAATTGGCGCGATTTTCAATTTGTGCGTCCGACAAAAGCGAACCGGGGCGCACAAAGACATCAGTATCATACACACGTGGATCCCGTATGGACGTTGATGTTGGTGTTCGTGTATTCTCACCAATTGGAACAGTAGGCGGTGGTGCAAATGTTTCAGCGGTCTTTCCAATTTGTTGATTGATAAGTTCCAGCTCTTTTTTCGCCAGCTCACGAACCTCTGCAGGAACCGGTACACCTGCACTCGAATACGAAAGGATTCGTTTTTCCAGGTTTTCCAGACGATCCAACAGAAAAAACTTCTCATGCAACTTAGGGTCATAATCCAATTCAAACTTCCATTTTACGAACTGAATGCCCTGAAACACCTTTTGTAATTCCTGGTTTTCCAACAGATTCGATAAACTCGTAAATAGACTGGCATTAGTGCCAGAGGGCGCCGATGCAAACCCAGTACTGTTGGCAAGGCCAGGATATGTTGAAGTGGCAGAGGCACGGCCTAAAGACGCCAAAAATGTATCTGCATCCTGTTTGGAAATACCAGTATCTGCCAATGTTATTTCAGGTGGTGTTGCCGTTAATTTCATTCGAAATGTCATGAGATCCTGGCGAAGAACGGCTAGGCGGGAAATTGTTGCAAGTAGCGTAGGCGTCTCTGGGAATCTTCGAAGTGCCAGAATCTCAAAATCAATCCGATCAATCAATGTATTTAGCTGGTCCATGGAAAGCGGATCCTTTGTGGGAGCTATGGATGATGCTACAAATGGAGTAGGTCCACCAGTTGCAGCCATTGGGCTCATGGTTGTTGACACAGGACTCCGTACAGTTGTGGGTGCTCCAACTGAGTTCATGGTCTCTGAAACGGACACAGGACTCCGTACAGTTGTGGGTGCTCCAACTGGTGCAAACGATGACATTCCTACCAAATGTATATAGGATAAATCTGGTAGGTAAACCGGGTTTCTAACAAATTACTTTGTTATAACGTTGAGTACTATTCCGATCAACAGACCAATTACTATCAGCAAATATACTGTAAACATCTTAGGATAGTTTAGTAGTTCAGGAGTCATTCCTCCTATAAATACAAACACCAAAAGTGCTGCAATCATGTATGCAAATAATGGTCCGTATGTTTTGGAAATATTTAATTCGGGTATTAGAGGACGTATCATATTGGCAATGCGCTCGGGTGCTCGCTCACCGTCTTTTATGGGAGGAACAGACGGCAAGACCTGCGGCTTTTCCAATGGCTTTTCCAATGGCTTTTCCTGCGGCTTTTCAGGCCTGACCTGTACGGGTCCTCTTCCACTCACAGAGGGTGGTACAAGTCCTAAAATCTGATTTGTTGTTTTAACTGTTGGAGTTGCAACAGGAATCATATCAATATTTGTATTTTGTATTATTTCGGTTTGATTGTAAGCATGGTCGATGTATTGAATTGGAATCACTGAGTTGCTTTGTTCCAAACAAATACCAAATACAGAGTTTGTTTCCAATGAAAACCCGTCAACCGAACTGTATGGTGTCTTTGTAATAATTGAATAGTATCGATCTGGTTTTAAATTATTTAATTTAAAGTCCGGTATGGTTGTTGTATTTATATAATTTTTGTTAGGAGCAATAATTACACCGGAAACCATATCATAAATAATATTACTTCCAACACCTGATACATTTCCGTTTAATTGCATATGATTCTGCAATGAATCATCCTCATAAATACCAATAATTGCAGATACTTCCAAGCTTGATGTTGCTAGATATACGTTTACAGATGTAAATGAATATGTATTAAATCTAAATTTAAAAAAGTTTTGTGTTTCAGTTGAAACACTGACGCCGCTCAGATCTGTTTCAGGTGTTAGAACGGTAAATTCACGATCAAACAAGGATGGTTTGAGTGGAGGAACTCCAGTAATTTCTGCAGTGGGTGAGGAAACCATCCCTGTTGGTGCAAAACTTGTGGGTCCAAACACTGTAGGAGCACGAATTCCGCCAGGTGCTGGTGCAAAGAATGTCGAAACTGGTGCTTGTACGAATGCAGTTGGGGCAGGTCCAAACGCTGTTGGAGCAGGTCCAAAGGCTGCTGGAGCAAAGGCTGCTGGTGCAGTTGCAAAGGCAGTTGGGGCAGGTACAAACGCTGTTGGAGCAGGTCCAAAGGCTGTTAGTGCAGGTGCAAAGGCTGTTGGTGCAGGTGCAAAGGCTGCTGGAGCAGGTCCAAAGGCTGCTGGAGCAGGTCCAAAGGCTGTTGGTGCAGGAGCAAAGGCTGCTGGAGCAGGTCCAAAGGCTCGAGGAGCTGGTGCCAAGGCTGTTGGGGCAGGAGCTCTAACACCAACAGGAGCTGGAGCAAAGATTGTCGAAACTGGTGCAGGAGCAAATGCAGTTGGTGCTGGAGCTCTAACACCAACAGGAGCTGGAGCAAAGATTGTCGAAACTGGAGCTGGAGCAAAGGCAGTTGGAGCAGGAGCTCTAACACCAACAGGAGCTGGAGCAAAGGCAGTTGGAGCAGGAGCTCTAACACCAACTGGAGCTGGAGCAAAGGCAGTTGGGGCTGGAGCTCTAACACCAATAGGAGCTGGAGCAAAGGCAGTTGGGGCAGGAGCTCTAACACCAATAGGAGCTGGAGCAAAGGCAGTTGGG
>JACCDW010340194.1_pt1 | contig 32120 bp, 25 predicted proteins | sample 7449781 | NCBI WGS metagenome assembly JACCDW01 (sample SAMN15323449, study PRJNA562643) | freshwater metagenome | isolation source: river surface water | place: USA:Blue River Watershed | collected 2017-08-18
CTTTGTGTAATGAGGGTATAATTACCCGGCGCTAATCCCGAAGCCACCGACCCCGTTTGATTCGACGGCAACCAGGTAAACGTAAACGGTCCCACCCCTTGCGTGGTGACCGTACCCGAACCAAGCGTAGCGCAGGTTACTGACGTAGTATTAATCGTAGCGCACGGTTGCGCAATACTCACCACAGTACGCACCGTATCCACCCCACCACCATTCCCAAACCACATCACTGCCTTTACCGTAAAGGTACCCATCGACGAAAAGAAATGCGACGGGTTAGTGAGTGTGCTGGTATTAGTACTTCCCGAATTAGGGTCACCAAAATCCCATGCAATGGCGGTGTGTGTGGAGCAGGGGTTGGGCGGCCCGAAGGTGGCTGTCATGCAAGAGGTAGGACCCCACTTGGGGGGAGGGGGAGGTAGGACTTGGTCATGAATGAAGTAGGGGAAATTTCTTTGGAATTTTGTACCAGAAGCAAGCACAAATGATTTGTTAGTGAAATTACAAGCAGTGCCAGCGGCATTAGTGTTATTGACAACAGAAATAGAATCGCCGTATGTTGAAAAGGTCCATGTTGGTGCTCCTAGTGACGTAGTTGAGGAGCCCGTGCAGCCAACATATATTTTGCCATCGGGTGCAAGCTGTATGCCTCTGTAAAGTGTACCGGGATGATGCCCTTGGGCTAAAATAACAGAGGAACTGGCAACAGCTGAAGGAGAGCCAGCACAAAGGTCGATTTGAACCACGTTAAAATAATCATCAATGTAGTATAACTTAGAACCATCGGGAGAGAAGTCAGCATAATTGTATTGGACATATGAAACATAGCCAAAGTTGGCAGCAAAAACAAACCCAGGTAATGCATAATTGAGTGTAATTGCCCCGGTTGTACGATTGAAATTAAAAAAGTGACCACCCGTATAAAATTGACGCCCGTCAGGCGAAGCACGAAGGTAAAAAGTGTAAAGGGTTAAACCAACATTTGAAATTACAGGGGCACTCATGTTTAGGCCATTATTGGTAATTGGGTAAACAGTAAAAGAAGTGCCCATGCCTGTAATTAGCCAATAATCAGAATTATTGCTATGTTTGATAATGGTTGTGCCGAATTGGCTGGAATAACTTAGTAGTTGTGGCCCTGAGATAATTGATCCATTTCCACTGGACAAGCTTGAATTAATAGTTGTGGAGTAGGAGATTCCACCTCCAGGTGTAAACAAATAATAGTCGGAATTGTTACCAGGTCTTTTTAGAAATAATGTGTTTACAGGTTCATGGGGATTTCCTTGAATCAAATTTGAATTAGTCATGACCGAATGCGTTCTGTCGAATACCGTATGGCCATCTGAATAGTATAACAATGCCCCATTGTTATCTGAAATGGTACCGCACCCTTCAATGGCTTGCATAGTGCCAGTTAATGGTGTTGGCGGGTTAGTGCTAAAGGTGATGCCAGCGTTGAGGCCAAAGTACCAATTCATGGCTTGGTTTTGGGCAAAGCCAATTTGCAATTGCAAAATTAGAAAGAAGAAATATAAAATTCGCCTTTTCAATAGTATAACAAATATAAGGAAATACCTTTCTGTCGGTTGGTATGAGGCGATTTTGTTTATTTATAATGATTGATTTTAATTAAATTGTTCATTTATGTAAGGATTGGCAGTTACTGGTGGTCAGGGCGACCTTCGAAAAATAACGCAGAAAACAAGAAACGGTTTTGAATTTGACAGTTTTACGAAACCCACTTGCTCTTGAACTTGCTCTTTAACTTGCTCTTAGAAGAATACATGCGTAAAAGCCCTCTCAACCCCGATCATACCATAACCATTACTGCCAATACGCTACTCCCGCAGAAAGTCATCCTGAAGGCGCCTATCAAAAATAATCGAAAGCGCTTTCAGGATGACCTTCAGCGGGGGCGTTCGGCGCATGCAGCGGTCACGCCATTAACCATTATCAATTTACCATTAACAGTTAATTTCGACTTTCAATTAACTTGGACGCAAAGGTCTGAACGTTGTATGATTCACAACCTTTTGAATACCCGGTTTGTTTCTCTGCAAACAATGAACAATTGAAATGCAGCCTGTTTTGTATTAGAAGATGAAATGCTGATTTTACACATGCTCCTTAGCAACCTGTTTTGTCGGAGTTTTAGTTGTTGCGTAAAAGTTGCAGAGCGTTATTATTTATTTTTTGTTGAACGAAGTAGAAATCCAAAAAGCGGCACGAAAATTAGTCCCAATGAGAGAGGAAGCAGCCACACTGGAATTTCTTTCAGTTGCAAGATGGCTGCCCGCATGGAATAGTAGGTGATGAGGGTGAAAATTACCGCCAGTGAAAGTTGTATGGATGCCAAAAGATAACGGGCGTTTCTGTATTGGAGCTCCTTGTTTTCGGGAGTAATTGCCACTGGGTAATTAAACGTTTTTGGGTGTTGAGCAAGCACCGTGAGTAGGGTGTAGAGCACAGTTAATATAACCGGTAGGAAGAAAATGGTGGACTTCTCGCTATAATTATCGGCCACACCTAATCCGTTAAAATGGGTGGGTATAGTTTCTGGCAATTGCGCATAGTGCACCAACACAAGCGCCCAACACAAAGCAACGATGAGCCACCCCGTGGTGTTAAGGGCGATAAGAACCGGTAAGCGACGTTGTTTAGAATTAGTGGATGGGGACATACGACAAAGGTATTAAACCTTTGTTTTACTGTGGCAGGAGATGCCGGTTTTATTACTAGGTAACAATGGCAATGAACGTGTTGCAACACGGGATATTTAGCAACTATTGTGATTTGTCGAAGTGACGAAGGACTAATTTTGTTCTCCCCTATCATGTATAAAATTCTAGGTAAAAATCCCACCGGTGCGCACAAACAGCGCCTTCAAAATTCACCGAATTACAAGCAAACAGCCTTTGAAAACAGAAACCCAACGTCGATGTTAGCCGAAGGGGCTTCGTACTGGGAGATGTTACGCGATTTTATGGGAAGCACTCCTAATAGGGTGCCCGCAAAGTCGTTGCCTGTAAAGGTTTCGGATGTGTATGCGCCTGGGGCAGGTGTGCACGTACAGTGGTTTGGGCATTCGTCGTACCTATTTACCATTGATGGCTTTCGTATTTTGGTGGACCCGGTTTTTTCGGGAAATGCTTCGCCAGTGCCAGGTTCGATAAAGGCCTTTAAAGGTGTGGATGTTTTAACACCTGAGCAATTGGGCAAAATTGATTTGCTCTTACTTACACACGATCATTACGATCATTTGGATTATAAAACGGTTGTTGCCCTTCAACAACAGGTTAGCAAAGTGGTGTGTTCGTTAGGTGTTGCCTCGCATTTATGGTATTGGGGGTATGCTGCGAGTACGGTTATTGAGTTGGATTGGTGGGAGTCGGCGCAAATCAGTGGCGCCTTGCGTTTAACAGCGGCTCCAGCACGCCATTTTTCGGGACGCAATTTTAACCGTGCACAAACATTTTGGTCGTCGTTTGTTTTACAAACTCCGCGTGGTAATTATTACCTGGGAGGTGACAGTGGTTACGATGATCATTTTGTTGAAATAGGGCAGAAGTACAACGGGTTTGAATTAGCCATATTGGAGTGTGGGCAATACAATGAGAAATGGCCACACATACACATGCAGCCCGAACAAACGGTGCAGGCTGCTGTGGACCTTAAAGCAAAAGTGCTGATGCCTGTGCATTGGGGCAAATTTGCGTTGGCTTACCATCCGTGGAACGAACCGATAAAGCGCGCACAAAAAGAAGCAGAGCGTGTTAAAATGCCTTTGTTGGTGAGCCATCTTAACGAACGGGTGGAAGTTTCGGCTAATCACCCGCTGGTAGCGTGGTGGGAAATGACGCTTTGATTTTTTTGATAACATACCTAATGAAGCATCCTAAAGGGTGCTTTTTTTTTGATAAAAATTTAAGAGGGTGTAGCGTCAACGTGGGCTAAATTAGTTAGTAAACGTTTAGGCAAGTAGTGCGACAGGGATCGCAGGCAGTAGCTGGGCGAAGGCAGGCCTTGCATGCACCTGCTGGCGGAGGCCCCGCTTGGAGTAGCGGGGACCCCGCACAGCTTGGTGCATGCTGGCCTGACGAGCCCACTACAGCCGGAGAGCCCGGTGCCGCCTTGTAATGAGGGGTAATGGCGGCAGGCGCCCAAATGAAAAAACGTCCCCCCTTAAACAAAGAGAGGACGTTTAAACACACAAACGAGAATTGTTTTAGAATTCAACTATTAAGCCTAACGCAGGCGTTATGTTTTTATTGTAGTTCTGCAAAATTACCGGAATGCCATTACCGCCATTGAGCTGCAGCGGTTTGCCATCGGTGGTTTCGAAGCCGGTATTATCGGCGTTACGTTTAAACGTATAATAAGGTGTGCCTTGTTGTTCGGTCATGAGAATGTTTTGGAAATCGATGAACCAATCGAGGCTGACTTTTTTGTAATTCACTTTTTTATCTAAGCGGAAATCGAGTTGACTAAAGGCTTTTAAACGCACGGTATTGAGTTGTGAATAATCGAGCACACCAGAATTGAGCAATACAAAATTTTGTTGCGATGCCACCAAATCAAATGGTGTGTATGGCAAGCCGCCACTGTAGCGGTACTTGAGGCCTACTTGCCAGTTCTTACCGAATTTGTAACCCAGTGTGCCGGAGAGCAAGTGTTGACTGTCCCATGAGGAAGCAACTAGCTTACCATCTTTGCCGCTGTAAAGACTTCGCACATAGGTGTAACTCAAAACATAGAATAAATTTTTCACCAGTTTTTGTTGTGCGAAAAATTCGATGCCATAGGTTTGTCCCTTACCAATACTGCTCAGTGGTTCACTGCCGATAGAGCCGAAGTCAGACCCTTGATTGGCCAATGAAATGCCGTTGGTGAGTGAAACGGGATAGTTGTTGTATTGTTTATAGAAGCCTTCGAGGGTGAAGCGCAACGATTCTTTTGGTAAGTACTGTGTGCCGATTACGTAGTGGTTGGATTGGATGTACTTAAGCGATTTGTTGATGAGTGCCCCGGAGGCATCGCGGTAGCCCAAACTCGTATAGGTTGGTGTTTTGTAGTAAGAACCAACCGACGCCGTGATATCGAATTGACGGTTTAAGTGATAAGCAAAAGAAACGCGTGGTGATAAGGTATTGAGTGGGTTGTTACCGTCATTCATAAAGCTATTCATGTCGGTACGCAGGCCCATGGATACAAGCAGTTTATCGTTGAAGAAGTTTTTAGAAAGTTGACCAAACGCGCCGTATTTAAAAAACTCAATAGCGCTATTAAAATTAACGGTGACGCCGGGTACAATTACATCGCCAGTAGGACCGAGAATGGGGTTGGTGACTTTGTTGTATAATTTGGTGTTGTATTTTACGTACTGCGCCATGAGGCCATAGGCGTATTTCCAGCCGTTGACGTATTTGTTGACATCGAGCCGTAATTTGTTTTCGATTTCTTGCGAATTAAGTCCGAAGTTGCGCATGCTTTCGTTGTTGTATTGTGCATCTTCGAAGCGGTCGATTTGGTTATCGAACATGTTACGACTCAGGGCGAGTGTCATGTATCCCTTGTCAACAAGCCGTTTCCAGGTGAAGCCGTTGGTGTAGTTCCATTGAGTGATGATAGGCAATGAACGGCGGAAGTATTCATTTTCGGGTGTAGACTCACGTGTTTCGCCAAAGCGAAAACGGTCGATGGCCCCAATGCCAATTGCCGTTAGAGTGTTTTTATCATTGATTTTATGAGTGACTTTGTATTGGAAGTCGTAAAAATTGGGGCGAATGGGAAGGTCGATTAGTTTGAAGAGCAAGTCGGTGTATGATTTGCGAGCGGACACCAGGTAGTCGGTTTTTTTGCTGAGTGGCCCTTCGAGGGTAGCTACAGCTTCGATGAAACTAATGCGCACATTGCCTGAGTGTTTTTCGGGATTACCTTGGCGTTGCTTGATAACGAACGTGCTTGCGAGCGCATCGTTGTAACGCGCATCGAAAGCAGAAGAAGTTAATTTAACATCTTCGATAAACGACACATTGAGAATACCCTGTGCACCGCCGCTACTACCTTGCGTTTGGAAATGGTTGAGCACAGGAATTTCGATACCATCGAGGTAGTACACGTTTTCGTTAGGAGCACCACCCCGAATAATAATATCGTTACGCGCTGCGCTGCCACCCGAACCACCAACGCCAGGCAGGGTTTGAATTACACGGGACACATCGAAACTACCACCCGGGTTGGCCTTGATTTCTTCAGTAGTTAATTGTTGAACTGACAAGGGGGTGATCATATCGGTAGCCACTGCCGATTTTCCTTTATCGTAGGTAACGGTGACTTCACTTAATTCGGTATCGGCGCTTTCTAATTCAAAGTTCATGAGTTGCGCGTTACCTGAGGTGATGTTAATGTTGTGAAGGATAAGCGGTGTGTAACCCAGAATTGTTGCCCGGAGGTTGTAGGCCCCAACAGGCAAAACCAGTTTGTAATTACCTTCAACGTCGGTAGTTGTTGCCATTGTGCTACCTTCTACCGAAACCACAGCACCGATAATGGCCTCTTGCGTGTTTTTGTCCTTAACCGAACCGCGCACAATACCCGTCACTTGCGCGGTGATTTGAGCGCAGAGGGCGAATAAGAAGCAAGTGAACAAGGCGTATTTTCTCATTTTTTGGTCGTTTTGTTTAATATTTTGCTGCAAATATAAAACAAAAACATTCTATTTTGGTACTTATTTGGTATATTTTTGTACTAAATTATTTGTAAATTTGTCCAGATTCTTCTGTTTTGGATAACAAGTATCAGATAATCAAGCAATTGTTGGATAAGATGGCCGAGTACGAAGCGTTGCACGGAACGTGTGACCATTTAACGTTATCGACCTTTACTGATTTTTTAGCGGAGCGGGCGCCTGAGCCAGCAAAGCCGATGCGACGGATGGGGGGACCTAATGAGCCAGCCATGCAGCGCGAAGGGGAGAAGAAGGAAACAAGCATTGCTATTTTGGTAACCTTTATATACCGTTATGCGAAGGTGTATGCGCGCAAGGTATTGGGAGATTCTCCGATTTCGACGTTGGACGATTTTGCTTACCTGATCACCTTGCTCACGCACCATTCGCTTTCTAAAAGTGAGTTGATACAACACCAGGTGCACGAAAAAACCACGGGCATGGAAATTTTAAAACGCCTGTTGCGTCAAGGATTAATTTGTCAGTTTGACGATACAGAAGATCGGCGGAGTCAGCGTGTGGCCATTACCTCACAGGGGCGAATGGCGGTGTTTTCTGTATTACAACAATTAGATGGGGTAACCACTCTGATGACGGGCAATTTGAATACGCAGGAAAAGGAAACCTTGTACGGTATACTTTCAAAACTGGATCACTTTCACTACGATATCTTTACCCATGACAAATCACTTAGCATGGAGGAGATACTCGAGCGGCGTTTACCAACCTCTAATTAATTGGTGCGTCACAATCACAAGCATAAATTAGTAGACCTTTACGAAACGGTTGTGGTTTTATCATTAAGTAACCAACGTACCCCTTCAAATTAATGCATAACCGATTGGTGCATTGTACGGTACTGTGCCGGAGTGGTGCCTGTTATTTTTTTGAATAACCGAATAAAGTAATTGGGGTCAGCGAAGCCGCTTTCAGCTGCCACGGCGCCGATTTTAATTGCCGGATTCACCAATAATTTTCGTGCCCGTTGCATGCGTTCGCGTATAATGAATTCAACCGGACTTACGCCGAACTCACGTTTAAACGACCGATAGAAGGTAGACGTGCTCATGCAAGCCTTTTGGCTTAACAGTTCGATAGAGAGCGGTGCCGTGATATTACTTTTGATATAGGCAACCACAAAACCAAGCGAGTAGCGGTTTTCTGAAAACGTGAGGTTGGCTTCGGTATCGCGCAGCTGTTGTACTTGAATAATGCGGAACATGAGTTCTTTTAGGGTAAGATCGGCCAGTACATCTTTTCCGCCGCCCTTTGCAGTGCATAACTGTATTAATCGTTGCACGAGGCTGACAATTTCAGCATTGTTTTCGAAATGCAAATCAGAAAAGTTGAGTTCCCATTTCAGTCGCCCGCCTTCTCTTGGAAAGTGTTCGTTTAAGTAATCGAGTGTGCGCTTTATATGAAGACCTTCAATAGTGAGGGCAGTGCATTGCGTTGGGTTTTCGAGATCAGCCTCAGGAAAGTCGATGCGCATGGTGGTATTAGCCGGTGCGATAACCGTTTCACCCGGCAGGTAGTCGAACCCATCGTGATTGAGGAGGTGCATGACTTTTTTACCACGCAGCATATTGGTTACCACAAAGTCGCTAAACGTAAGCGGCACCAAGAACGACGGCCGATAGGTTTCGAACACACTTAGTTCGCAGCGCTGCAGCGTGTAAGCTGTGCGGTTTTCGACGAGGCTGTTTACCTTGTGAGCGCCACTGATAGCGGGACCATTAATTGCGTATCGTTCAAACATGTAATTAATAAAAATGATAGGTCTATTTCAAATGTATTGGTTGCGGGTTGTTTTTGCAAGAATAGAAACATGAGTTTCGTCAATATGAACGATTTGTGCTATTGTATTGACCGATGTCTGCTGTAAAAAGTGGGATTGACCGAAAAGTGAAGCCGAATGCCTGAAAAGTACTACCAACCCCCACCTTCAATTTCGCTACTTGGCAGAACTAACTAAAAAATAAAAAACATGGGAAAATTAGCTGAACGTCCCGCTTTCAAAGCAAAGTATGACAATTACATTGGTGGAAAATTTGTTCCGCCGGTTAAAGGAATTTATTTCGACAACGTATCGCCGGTCGATGGCAAGGTGTTTACACAAGCAGCACGGTCAACCGTTGAGGACATTGACTTGGCGTTGGATGCTGCGCACCTGGCGTTTCCGTCGTGGAGTAATACCTCGGTGACCACGCGAAGCAATATTTTATTAAAAATAGCACAAGTTATAGAAGATAATTTGGAGTACCTCGCAACCGTTGAAACCATTGATAACGGTAAGGCGGTGCGTGAGACCCGTGCAGCAGATTTACCATTGGTGGTGGATCATTTTCGTTACTTCGCTGGTGTAATACGCGGTGAAGAAGGCGGTATTTCGGAACACGATGCAACCACCGTGAGCATTGTCCTGCATGAACCATTGGGGGTAGTTGGACAAATTATTCCTTGGAATTTTCCATTATTAATGGCCGCATGGAAAATTGCGCCAGCCTTAGCAGCCGGCAATTGTTTGGTAGTGAAGCCAGCCGAGCAAACACCTACTTCAATCATGGTAATGATGGAATTAATTGGCCATTTGTTACCGGCCGGTGTGTTAAACGTGGTGAGTGGTTTTGGACTCGAAGCAGGAAAACCATTGGCGACATCTAAGCGCATAGCAAAGATTGCGTTTACTGGAGAGACCAGTACAGGCAAATTAATTTTACAATACGCCTCTGAAAACATCATTCCCGCTACGATGGAATTAGGTGGCAAGTCGCCCAATATCTTTTTTGAATCAGTGGCCGCAGAAGACGATGCCTTTTTTGACAAAGCCATTGAAGGTGCAGCCATGTTTGCATTGAATCAAGGCGAAGTGTGTACTTGTCCCTCGCGTTTGTTGGTGCACGAAAACATTTACGATAAGTTCATGGCGCGGTTAAAGCAACGGGTGTTAGACATTAAAGTTGGTAATCCACTTGACCCCGAGGTGATGATGGGCGCACAGGCTTCGAAAGAGCAATTCGAGAAAATTGCATCCTATTTAAAAATTGGCGTTGAAGAAGGTGCGTCGGTAGTATGCGGTGGTAACATTAACGCTATGCCCGATGAACTCAGTGGTGGGTACTACATACAACCGACGATTTTCAGAGGACACAATAAGATGCGGGTATTTCAGGAAGAGATTTTTGGTCCCGTTGTCAGCGTAACCACCTTCAAAACCACTGAAGAGGCCATAGCCATTGCCAACGATACCGAGTATGGTTTAGGAGCAGGTGTATGGACCCGCGACGCCCATGAGCTCTACCAAGTACCACGCGCTATACAAGCCGGTAGGGTATGGGTAAACTGTTACCATGCTTATCCAGCCCACGCTCCATTTGGTGGATATAAGAAATCAGGTTTTGGACGTGAGACCCACAAAATGATGTTGGAGCACTACCGTCAGACGAAGAACATGCTGATTAGTTACAGCAAGGAAAAGCTAGGTTTTTTCTAGTTGAGATAAAAAGAAAAGCAGCCGTCCTGAAGAGGGCGGCTGTTTTTTTATTCACTTCCTGTTACAAAAGTAAAATGTGTAGTAATGTCTCTGAAGAGATTCTCGTCAAGTCCAGCGGGAGGAAGTGGTGGGTAGTTACCTGGGTCATCTCCCATTGGAGGTCCTTCACCTGGGGGCATAGGGGGTAGGTCATTAGCCATGTTGCCTTTGAAGTTAACAATCGTAATTCCTAATTGTCTACCATGAACTACAGATAAATTCTTTGCGACCCTTTCGGCAGGTAGGGTAATTAATACCAAGATAGTAGAATCGTTTAGGAAATTGAGTGAGCAATGAGGCAGACACTTTTGGGAAGTATCGTTAGGTTCACTGCATAATAATAAACCTTTTGTTGATAGTGGTAGGTCAACTTGTTTTGATTTTGGCGGCTTTGGTGGCTCTTTTCTTTGTGGCGTTGTCATATGACGCTTTTTGTTTTTGCTTTCCGAAGTCAGCAAAACATGTGACTTAGACTTACCATTTGTATCAATTGCAATAGAGAAGCCCCCGGACATGAATTTTCTAATAAAAGGTTTTCCATTGATTTTCAGAAGAAGAACAAATTGACCATTATAGAGAGCTGCTCCGTATTGTAGATGACCTTCTTCATCTGTGTAGATTTTCTTAACTGATTGTATCTCCAAGGTATTGTTTTGTGCGTAACCGCCAAAAACGCCTGTTAACAGTAGTATAGCGATAAGTTGTTTCATAGGATTAATAATTTGCCGGCAGTCCCTTAGAAAGCTAAGAAGGCCGGAACCGCCGGCGTTATTCTTTTTTAATTTCGATATATAATGTATCCGAATAAATGCCACTAAAGATGCCATAACCATTTTCAATGCTTGTAGACGGGTTTGTTAGATTTTGAGAAGTGTTATTGCTGCTATTATAGAGCGATGCATAATCAGGCAAAACATGGTGTAAAAGTAAGCGGTGCGTGCCATAGTATTGAAAGTCGTTTGCACGTAATTCTTCAGAGTTTGAAGCTGTTGGTGTTTTTCTAAAAACATTTCCAGGCGGTGCTCTATCTCCGAAATCACGAATCGCTTCTAATGTCGTTTCTATATTTTCGACAGTTATTAAGTAATAGGACCCATCGGCGTTATCCCAGCTTACTGTAATAGGGTCGGGCATTTGCGGAAATGAAGGTGGTCTACTCGATGTGTCAATTTGAGCTATTGTCATACTGGAAGTCGAGATTTTAAATCCAGTTGGTTGACTTGGTATATAAGTATAAGCCTTTACTAATTTCTGGTTGAATGTGAAAATTAATGTACATGTTTGGTTTTCAGCAATTGGAATCGACGCATTCGAATACACACCATTACCATCTGAGTTGAGCAGGTGCGATGTACCATTGATTTCAGCTTGAACAATAAGCTGATTGATGTTATCATCAGAAATAACTGCGTTTTCGATAAATGGGATTTGTCTTCGTATAGAAACGCTGAATGACTTGCCTGGATAAAGGTAGCCTTCAATCACGGGTGTATCTGAATAAGCCTGATTAATATCTGTTTTTGTGCAACTGAACAGGTTGCATAAGAACAGTATACCTACTAATAAAACTAACCAATTGATAAGGTATTTCATCGTAATTTAAATGAAAGGTTTAGGTTTGGTGTGAATCCAAGGTAGTTAACGTTTGTTTCAATAATAGCGCCATCTTCAATGGTAAATTGTTTATACCAAACGTTGGTTCTATTATAGACGTTAAAAATTGAAAAGCCGATATAACCAATTTCTCTACGCTTCCGTTGTCCTTTTATTCCAGTTACTAGTTTATAATTGATTGCCAGATCCATGCGGTGGTAATCAGGTAAGCGCAGTCCGTTTTTAGTCGTGGTCGTAAAGTATTCTGTACTGCTACCATCAAGTAAGGAGACACTGTAGGCTCCAGATGGTGCGGTGTATGGCCGGCCAGTGGCGTATATCCAAGTTAACGAAAAGTCCCATCGTTTGTATTTGTAAAGGTTTACAATTTTGAATTCATGAGTTACATCTTGGTTTGATGGGTAGTAGGTATCGGCGTAGATTTTATAGAAGCTATGACTTTGCCCTAGTGTATAACTTATCCAACCATTGTACTTGCCCGATTTCTTTTGAATTAAAAATTCTACTCCTTTTGAAAATCCCTCTCCTTGAAAGAAGTTTTCGTTATAACTCACCCCCATTGGTGAAGTGTTGAAGCGTAGCGAATACTCTGTTAAATTGCTTAGTTTTTTATAGTAAGCCTCGGTGCTGAACAGGTAGTGGTTGTTTTCATACGATAAGCCGGCAATATAGTGCATAGCAGAGCTGACGGGTATAGAAGAGCCATCCGAAAGAATCCAGAAATCGCGACTGCCAGACAAGATGTCTTCACGCGTGACGCGGTTGGCAAATTGATAGTATCGTCCCCAAGCTGATTTAAACGTTAACTTATTTGTAACCAACCAAACCAAATTTGCACGTGGCTCTGAATACCATTTGTTTGTCATGCCGTAATAGCTTTGACGAACACCCGGTAAAATGGTTAGTTTATCTTTGAGGAATTTCAGTTTGTATTGCAGATAACCTCCAGCCAATAAAGCTTCATTGTCTTTATTCAAGATGGTAGAGGTGTCATTTTGAGCATAGGTGTATTTAATGTCGTACCAAGTTGCGAATAAGCCAAATTGTAATTGACTATTATTGGTGATGTCGAATTGATAATCTGATTTTAAACTATAATCTCTTAAATTGTTGTTTTCTAGAATCCCGTTCTTGGTTGTAGTTTCATTGCCGTTGGCATCGGAAGAAGTTCGTTCTTGCGAACGGTCACGTGTACTGTAATAATTAGAATAACTGAGAATGGTGTTGCCATAGAGACGGCTATTGTATTTTCGCGACCATTTTAAACTAGTTCCAACATTTCCATACTTCGTAAGGTCAGAATTACTAAAACTAAACGACCCCATGCCACTGGCAAAATTGCTGTTATTAGAAGAGAATCCATTATCAAGTTTATCTGTTCCGTTGAACAAGCTAAAACTGATAACATCTTTCTTTGTTGGGCGATAGGTGAACTTAGCGTTCAAATCATAAAAAAAGGACGAGGCGGTGCTCGATTGCGATTGTCCCATGCCACCTGGTCCCGAGGGCATGGCTGTATTGCGCTCAGAGGCACTTTGGAGATTAAATTTGTCGAAGATGCGGTTGTATATAAATCCCTTATAAGAACGGCGATAGGCAATTACCGAACTGAATTTATCCCCAACAGGAATTTCTGCAAACACATTCATACTTAACAAACTCAGGTCGCCTCCTACATTGAATTTATTTTGATTTCCGTCCTTTCCGGTGATTTCGGTTACGCTTGATAGTCGCCCCCCAAATCGCGATTCGAAACCGCCTTTATAAAGTTGCACGTCCTTTAACGCGTTGGAATTAAAAGCGCTGAAGAAACCGTATAAGTGGTCAACATGGTAAATTGTGAATCCATCATATAATACCAAGTTTTGGTCTGGGGTACCGCCACGCACATAAAGTCCCGAAGACGATTCATTTGAGGCGCTTACACCGGGCATTAATTGAAAGGAACGCAGAATATCTCTCTCTCCAACATTTGGTAATTGTTCAAGTTTTTTAGGTGTCATTTTAATCGTACTAACATCGGATTTGTTAACGAGTACCACATCCTCCCGATAACCAATTACTTGAACTGATTTTAGATTCTGTGTTGTGTTTTCCAATTCAATAAGCAAACCCTTCTTGGGCGTTTTCGGGTCTAAATAAATCACCGTTTTTTGATACCCCACGTAAGTGATTTTTAAGACACTTGTATCGGATGGCACTTTTAGTATTGTAAAATAACCGTCGGCATTGGAAGAAGTGAAAATGTTGGAATTATTGATGGATACAAGGGCAAAAGGGAGTGCTTCGCCACTGACTTTGTCTCGGATTAATCCAGTTAATTGAAAGTTATAGGCGGTAGGTGAGCCGAAATAGGTTTTTCTAGCAATCGCGTTAGTATCGTTAACGACTTCTTTTTCTTCTGGTTCTTCAATGTAATAGTTGTTGTATTTTTCATCGCTGGTAACAGCGTCTTCGCCGCCATCTGCATAAGCAGATTTGTCTTCTGTAAAATCGGCTTGGTTGGCGTCTACTTGCGTTTTTTCGGTAGGTGGGCTGTACAAATAGTAACTACCAAATAATTTATTTGATTCGGTGGCTATGAACTTTTCGTTGTGCAAGGTGCTGTCATTTGAATAAAAGAACAGGTTTTTTTTTCCGTAATAATAATTGTAGGTAACCAATGAACTTAAGCCCCCCAAACACTTAAGTGCTTGTGGTCCGCTGTTATTTGGCATGTAAACAAAGCAGTAATGGTAATACTTGGGCTGTTGACGAAGGGTGTCTTCATCAAAGGCTTCAGCAGCCGTTGTCCCAGCCTTGCCTAAGTAAAATAAAATGGGTCGTTTTGAGTTAGTGTATTGGTTATCGGGACAATAGATGTAGTATTCCAAATGACAACCTGAACCTTGACTGTTGAACTGGTATTTTTTTTGCGACTTGCAAAATGTCGAACTAAAAATTATTCCAAAAAAGAATATTAGTTGTTTTATCTGATAACCCTTCACTTAGTAAATATCGCAGGCACAGACACATTTATTTTGAGTATCTCTGTCAAACGGACAAATTGAAGGTTCAAGTTGCACTATCTACGATTCAACATGTAGCCAGCCAATTGAGAAATTCGGAAGCTTTTTCCTTACTAACAGTTATAGGTGTGCTGCTCGCTATTTGAAGATTTAAATACAATCGCCGTGAAAAGTGCGGCGTAACAGAAAGGATGTTTTTACGGTTAACTAAAACTTGCCGATTGGCACGAAAGAACAGAGCATCAGCCTGCTGTTCAAGTTCATCAAGCGTGTAATTGCAGTGGAACCGCCGCTGATCCAAACACCAGATGTAAGTGACTTCATTTTCCTTTGTAATTAGGGCTATTTCATCCATCCCAACAGGAATAATTTTATCCTTGGAATGAAGCAATAATTTTCGAGGTTCATTGTTCCTGAAAACTTTGCTATTAATTGTATGGATTGTATTTCGGATGCCAAGACGATTCACTTTTTCTATAGCATTCAGAATGTCTAGGTCATTAAATGGTTTGAGAATGTAGTCAATAGCATTTGTCTTGAAAGATTCAATAGCATAATGGTTATAAGCAGTAACAAAAATAACGGGCACATTCCATTCCGTACCATCGAAAATTTCAAAACTCCGTCCATCGCCTAATTCAATATCAGAAAAAATGAGGTCGGGAAGTGGGTTGTTTTTAAACCATTGTTTTGCTTCGGCAACCGAAAATACTGTACCACTTATTTCAGCATAAGGCATGAGTGCCCTTATGCGGAAGGCAAGATCTTTTGATGCAATCAATTCGTCTTCTATGATTAGAATCCTCATCGTTTTACTAAGGGGACTATTACTTTAAATACTTCTAGTGTTTGTTCTACAACTAATTTAGTAGCGTTTATCAATTGCAGCCGTTTATTCAGGTTAAGTAAGCCAATTCTAGTTGATGTTTCTGGAATTGATTTGCGTTGCAGGTTATTACTAACACAAACTTGTTTTTCGTGAATTTCTATCGTGATTTTCAAGGGAGAAGCTGTTGTATGTTGGTTGTGCTTTATCGCATTTTCTACTAATGTTTGCAATGAAAAGACAGGAATTTTTAGTTCCGCTAGATTTTCGTTGGTATAGTTTGAAAACGAAAAGATGAGAGAATCCCCGTATCTCATTTTTTGCAGTTCGAGGTACTCCTTGCACATAGACACTTCTTTGTCAAGCTGAATGGGATCCTCTTTTTCAGCCAAAACATTTTGTCGCAAGAATTCAGATAATCGAATGACATACCGATTTGCCTGGACAGGGTCGTGTCGAATCAAGCCATTTAAGTTGTTAAGGGAATTGAATAAAAAGTGCGGTTCGAATTGTTGTCTAAGGCGATTGTAATAAGCTTCAAGATTGAGGTGTTTCAATTCTGCCATTTCATTCGCCGTTTCTTTAATTCTAATTCTGCTCAACACTATTTCTATAGCCATCAGAATAATTAGATTATTGGTTATGGCGTTAATGCCTGGAAAGATGAGATGACTACCCTTGAAAACATCGGGTGGCGGATGACGATCACCTTGAGGCTTTGTGGGACGAAGGCGATTTGATAAGAACAGCCCAACAAACAAAGTCAATACTATACTCAATATAATACGTAAAGTGGAACGTTTGAAATGCTGTAAATAATAAACCAAGGAAATATTAATCACCCAATAGCTCAGAAGCACTATTAGGGTGTTTATTACTAATGTAATAAACATCCAATTCTGCCCGCCAGAATGCAAAACAAAGGGCATAATACTTGAAATGCTCATTAAGGGGGTAGCTATTAATCCCAACTTGATGAGCTCCCGAGTTTTATTCATAATGCAAGCTAGTTATGAATCAACTAAGCCTTATAAAATTTTAGGTAAAACGGACAATTTAACGGTTAGCACGATAAATTGGCCAACTATGGCAATCAAACTACTGTTTTATGATTTTGATTTTCGTGGTGGTGAGCTGGAAAATATAGATACCACTGGGTAAATCCATCAAACTAAGGGATGAAGTAGTCGCTTCAATATGTCCGCTAACCACTAGTTTACCTGTGCCATCAAGTAGGGTATAAGGTTCTCCAATTCTTGCCCCATTAATAGTTATCATATTGTCAGTTAAGGTGGGATATAATTGAACGGTTGGATGGGTTATACCATTAACATTCGTACAGGCCTCCACTCGTACTTGCTTAGTTACTGTTCCCTTGCAGCCCTTGTCATTTGTGCCGGTTAATGCAAAGAAGTAGGTGCCTGGTGTTGAATTGAAGGTGACTACGCGATTGGTATCACCACCATACCATTCGTAGGCAGTTGCATTTTTTGCAATGAGTGAGTAGGTTTCATTAGCGCACACCACTGTTGGTCCACTGATACTTACATTGGGCGGTTGGATAACCGCAACTGTTGATACGATGGTTGATTTACAACCATTGGCAGCCGTCCCCGTTACTGTATAATTGAAAGAATAGGCAGGCTGTATGATAAATTTATTTTGGGTAATACTATAAGTTAAAGCACCTACCGGTGAAATGGTAAACTGTGTGCCCCTGCAAATGGTGCCACTGTTTACTGACAAGGTAGGGGTAGGCACTTGAATTAAGTTCACAGTGGTCTGCGTAATGCAGCCATAACTGTTTTTGCCTTTGATGGTGACAAAGGTTGGTGAAGAAACGGGGAACACAAGGGTGCCCGTAGAAATGCCCAAACTCGTGGTATAATTGCCCGAAGCGCCTGCAACAACTATACTAGCAGATTTACCTGAACATATGTTAGTGGCACCGTTGATGGCGAGTACGGGACCGTCTGTCACCTCAAGGGTGTACACGGCGGTTGTTATACATCCTGCCCACCAGGTAGCTGTAGCAGAATAAATAGTAGTTGCAGTAGGTGTAATTACAATACTGTTTACAGTGGCGCCAGTGCTCCAACTAACAGAGGGCGAATTTGCACAAACAAGGGTCGTTGTCTTGCCAGCACAGGAATAGTAGGGTGCTAATTGGTGTTTGTCAACTATAAATTTGTCAGCAGCATAGAGTTGTTTGATTTCACACGGCGATAAAATCCGATCCCACATAGCTATGTCATCCAATTGGCCTGAAAAGGCATTACTTGCATGTTGATTAACATTTTGTCCAAAATAAAGTTTTGTCCAATTCGTAAAACAAGGCGTTTCAGAGAAACTAATGGACCCTTCTAACACGCCATCAATATACTGCGTTGATTTTGCGCTATCACCATCAAAGGTGATAACTACGTGGTGCCAATCGTTATTATTAAGAGTAGAGGTACTTATTGGCGCAGCACCTTGTATACCCATGCAACCCATAAAATTATTCATGTAAAAACCGATATAACCTCCAAAGACTTGGCAATAGAGTCGGTTGGTACCATCGGTTGCTGTGAAGAGTGGATTGTATTTATTTGAGGCAATTAATGGATCGGGAAGGGTGAACCATGCGGAAAATGTTTTTTTATTATGCGTGGCACCTACCACATTATGAACGATTAAGAAACGATTAGTATCAGCATTAAAATTGGCGGTTCCTTGAATATTACCGTGGATGTCGTACGACCAATCCATTAAGGTTGTATCGGCATCGTTGTGATTAACGCTTAAATCCTTGCCATCGCCATCCAATCGCCAGAAGCCAATAAGGCAATTGGGCGAGATATGTGAAGGTAATTGTTGAGCAGTAGTAGCTAGGAACAGTAAGGAGAAAAAGAAGATTAGATAGGTTTTCATTTGTCGATTAGTATTAACAAGTCAAAATTACATCGGGGTAAAGGTGTAGGTGACTGATGAAATTCATGGATAGAAACTCACATCTTACATACATGACAATAGTCAGAATTTGCCAGCAAATTCGGCCGCAAAAGCGATTTTTACGCTGTCTGTATGTAAGATTGCTGAATAGCTTGTTATCGGTATGGTGGTTTTCCAGATGACTTAAAGTGAAAACAACATGTTTAGTATCACCCTTAAATTCTACCCCACCCAAGCCATTTAAGCGTTTATAGTGTAAGATTTAGAATGGCTTTGTTGTGAAATCCTTACAAGTGAATTATTTAGGTTGCCAATTAAGTCGTTAACAAGTGTTAGACTGCTTTTTTTATACCGTATCTCTGCGTACTTTTATTTAAGGTAGTACCATGAGCCATTCCTTTCCAAGAAGAAATTTTTTAAGTGGCACGCTAACGGCGTTATTTGCCACGGCGGTTGCACCAGTTAAGGGGTTTAAGCAATCATTACAACAATCTTTTTTTCCAGTGAATCCAATAAAATCGATTAAGCCGCTCGGCTTTGTTTGGGAAACCGCAGATCCCTTTTTGTTCTGCGTGCATCACGAAGATAATTTTCCGGCTGGCAATGCGGCAATGGGTCCGGATGTACAGCATTTTAAAGGCCGCCATCTGGGTGATGACTTTATAATAAAGGATGGATTTCGGATGTACCATGGTAAAACTGTTCCGGGTTTTCCCGGTCACCCACACCGTGGATTTGAGACGATTACCGTAGTTCGAAAAGGTATTGTGGATCATTCTGATTCAATGGGAGCAGCTGGTCGTTATGGTAATGGCGATGTGCAATGGATGACTGCAGGTGCAGGTGTGCAACATGCTGAGATGTTTCCGCTGATTTATGGGGACAAAGGCAACCCGATGGAGCTTTTTCAGATATGGCTTAATCTTCCTGCAAAAAATAAAATGGTACAGCCCCATTTTAAAATGTTTTGGCGTGAGTCTATTCCAAATGAATCGTTCAGCGATAAAAATAATAAGAAGACCAATGTGGAAATTATTGCTGGTGAATTGGATCAACGTAAGGCACCTTCCCCACCACCAGATTCATGGGCGGCAGTGGCTAACCATGAAGTAGCGATTTGGAATATTAAAATGGAAGCGGGTGCGGAGTGGACTTTACCAGCCGCTTCTAAAGGGATTAACCGCGTGATTTATATTTATGAAGGCGAAACAACAACTGTTGCAGAAACGGTAATCACTAATTATCAATCGGTAGAACTTATTCCAGAAGTGCCCGTGAATATTAAGGCAGGAAATCAGGCGGTAAGCATACTTCTGTTACAAGGAAAACCCATTGGTGAAACGGTAATGCAATACGGTCCTTTTGTGATGAACTCAAAAGAAGAAATCAATCAAGCGTTTGAAGATTACCACAAGACACAATTTGGTGGTTGGCCGTGGCCGAAGTTTGATCATGTGCATCCACGTGAGAAACCACGATTTGCCAGGCATGCAGATGGCCGCGAAGAAATTCAGTCTTCGTAAACGTTATTTTGCTCCTGCAAGGGCATTCTTGATTAGCTCATCAATAACTAGGTGTAAACGTCGGATATCTGACCGCCCTTTGTTTTTCTCATTGATATAACACAGGGTGGTAACAACCATATCGAGAGAAGGGATTACACATATTAATTGGCCACCATACCCACTCGCCACATACACTTGTTGTCCCTGCGATTGACGGCGCCACCAATAATACCCATAACCATTGGCGCCTGGTAGCACATCCCATTGGTTCAATTGGGTTTGCACGGCCCAACATTGGTTGATCCACTCTTCAGCCACCACCGTTTCGTTGTTCCATTTTCCTTTTTGTAAAAAGAGTATTCCGAACCGCATAAAACTTTCGGCATTCATTTCAATTGCAGACCCGCCAGAGGGGACGTTATTAGGATCAATCGGCCAGTGCGCAATAGTCATGCCAACTTTTGAAAACAGCACTTCTTTCGCCCAACGCCTGTAATCCCCCCCGTGCGCATTGTAAAGAAGGTGACTAACAACTTGACAAGCACCAGTGCAATAGAGAAAAGTTTGTCCCGGTGCCTGTGTATACGGTAAGTCTAAGATAAAATGGGTCGGATTGGAGCTGCATTGAAAAGCGCGATGAATCAACGGGTTATTGTCTTCCCACAACATACCGGTTTGCATGCTTAATAAATGCTGAATGGTGAGTTGCTTACGGTACTCATCTTGTTGTTTTACAAATTCAATGTACCAGAGTTCTTTGTTTTTACTGCTTCTATCGTTTACATCTGGAAATAACGTATAAACGGGTGTATTAAGCTTTGGAAATTTACCTTCGGTTTGTTTAATGCCTACAAGTGCGGATAAGAGGCATTTAGAAGCGGACTTAATATCAAAGGTCGTATTTACAGTGGTGCCATTGTAAAAGCGCTGGACAATTAATTTTTGATTTTTCCAAACTAAGACAGCGCCAATACTGGGTACATCGTTCTCGAAACGTAAAAGGGTTTTGTCCAATTTTTTCTGATCTAAACCACCGTTTCTTGCTTCACCCAAGGGCAGCGGGGTGCCAATCACCTGGGCATGTGTTAAATTTAGATTAAAAAATACAACTAAAAGAATACCCCCTTTTTTTAATTTATTTATCATTAATTTAAGTCGTGTTTATAAGGTGCAATTACCGAATGTATTGTAACTTTTACAAGTTGGCAAGGTTGCTTACTAACCAAAAACGGGTTTTTACTAACGTGTAATTTGTTTCTTTTTGTCATTCGCTACCTTAGCGAAGATTGAACAGAATTTTATTCATAGTCTTCATTTATTTGGGATTTGGCCTCACAGCTCAAGACCCGTACTTTACCATTATCAATAAGGGCTCTGGATTGCCGGCCAATTCGGTCTATTCTATTTACCAAGACTCCAAAGGGTTTATTTGGATGGCACACGACAACGGACTAACGCGTTATGATGGTACCCGGTTTAAATCCTACGCAACAACAGACATGAGTTCGCGCGCAGGTTCTTGCGTTATGGAGGATCTGACAGGAAGAATTTGGTATGAAAATTTCGATGGGTATATATTTTATGTCGAAAACGATACGATGTATGCGCTGCAACAAGAGGTACCGCATGGTTTTTTAAATTTCACCCTCTCTGAGAAATGGATGTGCCGCTTGTCTAACGATCACGTCGATTTTTATGATCTCCAATCGCTAAAAACAGTGTCGCGTATAGATAAACTGTCTAATTTTTGGACGAGCTCTGCTTACTTGAATGGCGATTTCTATTTTTTGGGCGAAAAACTCATTGTTTACAATCCGAAAACCGGCGCAAAAGAAGTAGAACTTGAGAAGCGAAATACTGGGTACAATCTTATGTGCAAGTTCGATCAGGGACTATTAATTGCTTCTCGTTATAACCACAACCGTCAATTGCTTATTTATGAGAATGGTAAGATTAAACGATTACCGTTTGAACTTAATACGCAAGTACAAGCTGTAAGTGCGGCTGGTGATTATTTTTGGTTCTCAACCACAGCAGGTGTTTATGTCACAGATAAACAGGGCCATTTACTGAACGATGGTGCGCCTTATTTCAAAGAGTACAACATTACTTCAGTGTTTAAAGACAAAGAAGATAATTACTGGTTCACCACAGCGGGTTCGGGTGTATTATTGGTGCATGACATGCAGAGCAAGGTGGTGTTCTCCGATTTGCACGTGACCAATATTACAGCAGGAAACGGCGTGCTTTATGTGGCTACATTTAAAAATCAATTGTACAAACTGGAATCGAAGTATGCTAAGCCAGAACTCTTCTACCAGGGTAAGTCCACGCACCCGATCGAAATGGCAGAGTACATTGCATCTTCAAATAAATTATTTTTTGTTAATGATTATTTCAGATACGTCGATAGTCAAAATCGAGTTGAAACGAGTATTATTGGTGCTGTTAAGGATGTTTGCGAAATCAGCCGCGATGTTATCGGCTTTTCAGCTACCGGCGCCTGTGGGTACTTTCTGTTGGATAAAAAGACACGGGATGTTTTTCGGACCGTCAAAGGGAATGTTGACTATAAAGTGCCAACCGATTCAAAGTACTTAATTGTTAATGTTCGTGCTAAAACAGTTGAATACGACCCCCTACGTAAACGCTTGTATTTTGGAACGGGAGCGGGATTAATAATGGTTGACACGTTGGGCCATAAACAAAACCTGCTTCATAAAAATAAGGTCATTTATCCGCAACGCATGATAAAGACCAGGGATTCGGTTTTTGTTCTCGACATTAATGGCTCGCTTTACAGAATTGAAGATGATAAATTAGTTACCTCACAATTGTTCGGAAAAGTGGATGAACCAATTAAAAACATCAAAGTATTTAATGATACGGTTATCGCCTTAACTGACCACTTGCTTTTATGGCGGGTACCGAATTCACCTTCAATTAACGAAATGCCTGTGTTGGGGAATGAAGTAACAGATTTTACCTTGTTTCGAGGCGATTTGTGCATGGTGGCGGCGAATGGTATCCGACTTATTCCTCTTGAAAAGGCGCACGCAAATGCGTATGTGCCCAAACTGCAATTGATTGAATTAATTGTGAACGGCGCAACGATTGATAAGAGAAAATTAACGCGTCTAAATTATCTGGAAAATAATATTGAAATTGATTTTGCCTTGCCTGGATACAGTCCAATGGCATCGCGTAATGTATGTTATTCCATTAATGATGGGGCCTGGATTTCATTAGGGTCCGACGCGCGTATTTTACGATTACCCGCTATGGCTCCTGGCGAATACACGGTTCGGCTAGCTATGGGTTTCCCAGGTAAATTACTCGACAATCCTATTGAATTGCCTATCTCTATTAATCCGCCTTGGTACAAAAGTTGGTGGGGTACACTTATTTGGCTGCTGCTATTAATTGGTATTATTTCTACGTATTACATTATTCAAACGCGTTTGATTTTAAGACGAAATAAACTAGCCAAGGAAAAGGATGCACTGGAAAATGAATTGCGCCATTCTATGCACACTGCTATCAAGTCACAAATGAATCCTCATTTTTTTCATAACGCACTCAATACGATTCAATCCTTTATCTATTCTGATGACAAGAAACGGGCTAGTACGTACTTGACAAAATTTTCACGGCTATCACGGATGATTTTGGAAATGTCGGATAAGGACAATGTTCGACTAAGTGAAGAATTAGAAGCGATGGAACTGTACCTCGATATCGAAAAGGTAAGGTTTAATGAAGAATTGGCCTACCATATTAAGGTTGACAAATCAATTCAGCCAGATGTGATTACTATTCCCTCCATGATTATCCAACCCTACATAGAAAACGCGTTAAAACATGGTCTAATGCACAAGAAAGGAGAGAAACTGTTATCCATTCAAATTAAACCAAATGGGAATGTGTTAGAGATTGTCATAACGGATAATGGTGTTGGAAGGGAACGCGCTGAGATTATTAATAAGTCGCGCCAGTCAAAACACATTTCATTTGCCACCAAGGCCACAGAAAAACGGTTGAGTTTGCTTAATAAATCAGGCCAAAGTCATGTTGGGGTTCAGTACACAGATAAAAAAGACTTAAATGGTCATCCAATCGGCACCTCTGTTCGTATCACCGTACCTCTTCGTACTACCACCTAATTAATTTGCAACCGTTGTTTATGTAAACCCATTCGTTATTGAAAGGGCATTTTCGGTTAGCGTAATTACTTTTTTGAATAAAGGAAAACTCATTACAAGGGTTCACTAATTCATGACAATTTGCACGAAGTTGTAGGGGTATTTTTGAAAAAAAATATCCAATGAAAAACAATTTTATCCAACAAGTTAGGCAGCTCCTACTGGCTGTTAATTTTATTTTCGCAACTACCCTTATGGCTCAAACACCAGGGGCTGCATTACGATTTGATGGTGTCAACGATTTTGTCATGATTAACCACAACTCAGCCTTCAATTTCTCCAACGCCTTTACAATCGAAGCGTGGATACGAACCAATCAACAAGCCACAGGTCACATTGCCAATAAAATCGACGATAGTTTTTATTTCGCTGTTAATGGCGAAGGAACTACTTCTTCTAGTGGTAAATTATCCTTCTTTTGCAATGGCATTACGAGTTCCTGGTTAACAGGTACAGTGAATGTGGCAGATAATGCTTGGCACCATGTGGCGGTTGTGTATGACGGCTCTCAAATTGCCCTGTATGTGGATGGCAACTTGGATAAAGTCAATACGGCTTCAGGAACGGCTAACACGGGTACGTCTACGGTGTTGCTAGGGTATAGGTACATCAACCAATTGAATATCCAAGTGTTTGATGGTAGCATGGATGAATTGCGCTTTTGGAACAAAGCTAGAACCGAGTGTGAAATCAAGTCGTTTATGCGGTGCGAAATTACATCTACTGCGAGTGGATTGGTTGCGAATTACCATTTTAATCATGGTGTTCTCGGGGCTTCCAATAGCACAGCCAACTTGTTGGCCGACGCCGCCGCTGCAAATACAGGTACGCTTTATATGTTCGCTTTAAATGGTGGGTTTTCTGATTGGATTGCTACAGGTGGCGTGCTTTCTGGCTCCAATACGCCGGCTTCAGTACTGCCAGTTAGTGTAGTGGCCAATCCTACCAACTTGTGCGCTGGTGAAAATCTTACGTTGACCGCTAATGGTGCACAATCGTTTTCATGGAGTACGGGACAAACTACCAATTCAGTAGTATTAACGCCAACGGCTACAACCATTTTCTCGTTAACGGGACATAATGGCGATTGTATTGGTACCGCTTCTACTCAAGTAACAGTCGATCTTTGTACTCATTTGGAATCGGCCCTTCCAGTGGCGTTGATGAGCATTTATCCGGTTCCTGCGCAAACAAAACTGACATTCAATACTAAAACAAATGGACTGCTGGTTATAACCAATTTACAAGGTAAAGTTCTTTGGACGGAAACGGTGGTGAACAACTCCACTGAGGTCATCTGTGAAGAATGGCCTAAGGGACTCTATCTCGCTACTTTTTCTACTGCAAGCGGTCAGCAAAACTTCAAAATTATAAAAGACTAATGGTAAGGGGGCTGTTCCTGCTTAATTAGGACAGCCTCTTGTTTCTTTGCCGCAGGTGATTTTTTTATCAATAGAATTTTGTCATCTGCTGCTATCACTTATTTTCGTACTATGATAACCGCCATAATAATCGACGATGAACAACAAGCAAGGGGATTGCTGAAAAACATGTTGCTCGATATCGACCCCGAAATTAAGATTGTCGCCGAATGTGGTGATTTGCCGAATGGCATTAAAAACATTCGCAAATTAAAACCCAACGTGGTTTTTTTGGATATTGAAATGCCGGGACACAGTGGTCTCGAAATTCTCGATTTTTTTAACGAAGAAGAAATTGATTTCGAAATTGTATTCGTCACCGCCTACAACCAATACGCTATTAATGCCTTTAAAGTGGCAGCGATGGATTATCTGTTAAAACCAGTGGCTGTAGATGAATTAGCAAGGACAATTGCGCGTTTAAAACGGTCTGATAAAAAATCAACCACTAATTTTGAAACGCTAAAAAGCCAATTTTTACATACTTCTGTTAATCGAATAGCTGTGCCAACTGCGAACGAAATTAGATTTATTGAACTAGCTGATATCATTTACCTTAAGGCCGATAGTTCGTATACCGAAATTCATTTCAGTTCAGGCGAAAAGCTAATCGTTAGCAGAACCCTGAAAAACTTTGAAGAGGTCATCAGTGTCAACTCGGGTTTTTTCCGGTGCCATAAATCCTACATCGTCAATGTGCGCTTTATCAAACAAATTGTTAAGTCAGATGGTGGGTTTATTGAATTAACAAACGGCACCTCCATTCCCTTATCGCCTGATAAACAAACTGATTTGCTCGATCAAATTACCATGGTAAAGAGAAACTGATGATGGGGACTCACTAACTATGAATGGGCTTTCGTTAACTGGCAACACCAAGTTTACGCCTTCTGCTTAATTTCACCTTGGTTTTGAAGTGAAATAGTACCCTCCTGTTTTTGCGTAATTTTTATCGATGCACCCAATCTAGCCGGCTTTGCCGGCTTTTTTATTCAAAAAAAAAAAGGCCGCCCAATCGGACAGCCTTTTAATTCGTGTTAACAACGCCTTACGGCTTAGTCAATTTGTAAACAAGGGTAGTACCATTGTCTGTATTGGTCCACGTTTCAGAAGTACGGGTCATGTCCGAAACGGTGTAAACTGTGGCGTCTTTATCAATGGTAATTGTTATTTTTTCAGCCGATTTGTCATACGACCATGTGCCTTTAAATGCAAGGGTTGAAAAAGCATCATCAGTTATAGTAACTTCAGTATCAGTAAAAGTAAAGGTGCCACTTCCAGTGGTAGATTTACCATTAGTGGTTTGTGTGTAAGTCACATTCCATTTACCGTCCTTCTTAGGAAGCACTTTAGCAGGGTTCTTGGTACATGAAGCAATTACCAGCACAAAGGCTAGCATCGACAGGAGGGATACGATTTTTTTCATTTTGTTCTTTTTTGATTGTTATTCAAAGATAAGCCGCAATTGCTAATAAAAAAAATTAATCCAGCCTGTTTTTCTAGGTCCTTGCTGTGAATAGGTTTCTTTAATTGTTGCAGTATGTCGAGGGCCATCATCCTGTTTTGCAGATTAAAAAGGGGCTTTTGCAGACAAATTGTAGGTACTGACATAACAAAATTTACCTTCGTCAACACCAAGACTACTTTTGATGGCATAAAATCAATAGTTATGAAAAAATGGATTATTACTCTGCTGCATCTGGGCTACTGGCTCTTGTACAGCTTTATCGTTCTAGGTCTTCTAGTGGCCATGTCAAACAACAATCCTTTCCCTAATGGAGGCTTACTGAGGGCTTTGTTTTATTCACCACTATCATCGGCCGCCTACTGGCCAGGACTAATGGCATTCTATATTTTCTATGGCCTACTGTTCGACCGCTACTTGAAAAAGAAAAGAATCACCGCCTTTATTGGTTGGGCTTCACTAACGGCCATCGGTTCTGCCTTACTAACGATGCTCCTCATGCACGTTTTCTTTCCAAATGTAGCGCCCTTCAACGGCCACCTCGAAGAATTACCGGGCATTTGGCTTTTCCTCTCAATAATAGCTTTGGTACATGGCATTATTGCTCTAATCATTAAGGGCTTTGTGACTTGGTACAACGATATTCAAGTTAAAATGGAACTTGATCGTAGAAACTATGAAATGGAAGTGGCTCTAATTAAATCTCAAATGCAACCGCATTTCTTGTTCAATACCATTAATAATATCGATGTGTTAATTTTGAAAAACCCAACACTGGCTTCAGATTACCTTATCAAATTGTCAGATTTGATGCGCTTTATGCTGTACGACACCAAATCAACAAAAATTAAACTCAAGGAGGAAATAGATTACATCTCAAAGTACATCGATTTACAGCGTATTCGCACAACAAACAACAATTTTGTGAATTTTGAAGTAACTGGCAGTCCGGGTTCAATCGAAATCGAACCGATGTTGTTCATCCCCTTCATCGAAAATGCGTTCAAGCACGCTGAGAATAAAAAAAGAGATCAGGCTATTGCCATCCACCTGGTTATTGCGCCTACAACCATTGAATTTACGTGTGAAAATGCCTACGTACAAAATAGTGTGGCTCATCACAACCGCAGTGGCTTAGGTAATGAACTCATTCAACGGCGCCTATCGCTTTTGTTTCCAAATAAACACCAATTGGTGATTAACGATGCTAACCAAACCTACCGGGTTTACTTGTCTCTAGATATCCAACCATAATTGATGTAAGAAAAAAAGAGTGCCAAAAATGGAGTCTTCACCTGGTTTTGTCCCTCCAGTAGTGCGCGGTTGGTCGATACACGTGTTTTACTTGGAGTGGACAATCAGGGATCAATCACAAATTCAAAGTACTTTTGTAGTTGTAAGAAAATAAATGCCAATTCGCTGCATAATTGTTGAAGATGAACCGCTCGCTATGGAACGGCTAAAAGGTTTTGTGCAACAAATGCCCGAATTGCAGTTGATTGGTGCGTTTGATGGGGGCATCGAAGCATGGCAGTTCATAAAATCAAATCGCGTCGATCTCATTTTTCTCGATATTAATATGGATGGGTTATCCGGTATTCAACTTCTCGAAAACATGCAGTTCAAAGGTGATGTCATTATTACCACAGCCTACAACGAATTCGCATTAAAGGGCTACGAACTCAATGTTACCGACTACCTGCTAAAACCGTTTTCGTTCGATCGGTTTTTAAAGGCTATCGATAAGGTAGAAACACCTAATTTAATTGATAATCACACACGCATTAAAGAGTATATTTTCGTTAAAACAGAATACCGCCTCGAAAAAGTAGTGCTTCAAGATGTACTTTTTATCGAAGGTATGCGTGATTATAGACGCATACACACCACGTCTAATCGTATTATGACACTGCAGAATTTTAAGGACTTTGAATCTGAAATTCCTCCGTCCATCATTTGCCGTGTACACAAAAGTTTCATGGTGGCTATTGGCAAAATTGAATCGATTGAACGCGACCGCATTCGCATAAAAGACCAATTGATCCCGATTTCAGATACGTATAAAGAACAATTCCACGCCATCATCGGCAATAAATTCAAACGGTAAGTTTGATTTAACTCAGTCCTGATTAAATTGTCCGAGACTTCATTAAGATTTTTGTACCGTTAATTTTTCACGTATCTATCTTACGTGTCTCTCTTTCTAATAACAATAAACATAGGAATTGATTTTGTCAGTTTTTGGGCGAGCGGGCGGGCTTTCCGGCAGTAAAGCATTGGCCACGCCTGCACGCACTAGGTTGTACGGGGTCCCCTCAGCTGTCGCCTCCGGGCCTCCGCCAACCAAGTGCGTGCACAGCGTGGCTGCATGCTGCTACTGCCTGCAATCCCTCTCGCACTTTTACGGCGCGCGCTTTCATCATTTTACTTTCTTGGTTCATCGCCTTTCAACAATCAAGTGATTGAATAAAAGGTGACGTCACTCCTGCATCGTCAAGTTAATTGGTAGTAAAGGTCTGCGATTCTTGCACACCATTCTCCGCTGAAGAAGAGGACTTACAACAAAATATCCTTGTTGGGTTGTATGGGCTCAGGTACGTTCTTTTCGCCTAACATCTGCTTTAAGTCAATTTCGATAGTGCGACAAATTGATAACATTGGTACATCATTTGCCAATCCTTGAAAGGGATTCTCGGTATAATCGCCCATCAATTCCATGGTAATGTAAATCCATCCAATAATAACTGTTAATATTATCGACATGCCAAAGCCAATGCTGCCCACCTTGGCTAACTCCTGCACCATACTAAAGGGTAACAGAATAATAAATAGGCCCACGAAGTAACGACTGAGGTTGGCATACTGGCGCGGTAAGGGAAATTTTTTGATGCGCTCATTTTGTCCCTGCAAGGCATAAAAACTTTTTAAAACAGCCACCATTTCCATCTGTCGAAAATCTTCAATCAACCCCTTGTCCCTTAAATCCGTCAATGCCCGTGATTGTTCATTGATAATTTGTGTGGCAACATTGTTTGCTCCGTGTAAATGGTCGTATTCGTCTTTTTCTAAAAACGGTTTGTAATCGTAATCGGTTGGCGATTCAACTTGCTTACCGGTACCCCAAACGTTTTGAATGTAATTGGCTTTATTAAAAATCAAACCTTCTTCGCTTATGTGCTCCCATGGGGCCGGTACCAACAATTGCTTGCGGTGGGCATAGAGCCAGGCAAGGTGGCGATAGATTAACCGTTTTTTAATGGACTTCAATTCTTGCACATCCACCGGTTTGTCGGCAAATTTATTGGTTACAAACCCATCTACCATCATGCCCCACGCGCGACTTTCATTCACTATACCACCCCATATTTTACGAGCTTCCCAAGTGCGGTCATACGCTTGACTGTTTTTAAAACCTACATAAAAGGCAAGGGCTGTACCAATCACCGAAATGGGTAACCACGGTAAACTAACTGTTATCACTTGGTATTTGTAAAGCGCTGCCACGCCACCAACAAATACAGTCAACCAAATAAAGTGAACGCCCGTCCACCTTAATAATCGTTTAATTCCAATGTTTCTCGAAGTAATCATGTGCTTTTGGGTAATGCACGAAAGGGCTTAACGTAAACAAGATAAAGATTGGCTAGTTAATGGGCCTAAAAATCTCTGCACATTATTTTAAGAATTGTTGAAAACGAGCGCAATAAAAAGAGGCCCACATTGCTGCAGGCCTCTTCTCACAAACTCTCCAATGGAGAGAACACAAACTCAATGTGAATTTCGCGTAAAGGTGGTATCCTCCTCTTTACCTTGGTTTATTTCTGAATTAATAAGCGTTGGTGAATGGTTTGCTCACCAGTGTTGAGGTTCAATACATAGTAACCTGCTGGTAGGCCAGTTAGATCAAGGGTCTTGGTTTCATTCAAATTACTGCTACTGGCGTATACTTTTTCACCCAACATATTGGTAATGGTTATGTTCGCAAGGTTGGTTACACCACCACTTATCTCAAAAGTAAAAAGGCCATTGCTCGGGTTAGGAAAAACCTTTAAAGTGCTTGTGCTGGCTTGGTCCACAAGTCCAGTTGCGCCTTTTTGTTTTACATTTACAGTTACCATCGACATATCTTGCGTGCTTCTAAATATATTCGATACATAACAATACTGCGCGGTAACGGTACTGCAACTTACACTAACAGTTAAACAAATAGAGTAGGTGCCTGCGGCAGAATAGGTATGACTCGGAAACAAACCTGTACTTGATGACCCATCCCCCCAATTCCATGTCGCACCAGTGGTTGTTAATGGGTAACTGGGGTATGCATTCCACGTTAAAAGTTGTGTGGAATCCTTACTCAAATTAAACAGCACTGTGGGGTTGCAGGCGGCACCAATACTATTTATATTAACTGAGTCGCAAAAGGTCGAGTTGCAACCGGTTATGGTGTTGGTAATGGTTAAACAAGGCCATTTTAAACCATTCGAAGTATAAGTGTAGTTGGGACTTGGGTTAGTTGATGAAGCTAAACCTGATCCAAAATTCCAAACATAAGTAGTGCCGGCAGCTGTACCTGTTGAAGTACTGTTGAAGGACACACTGCCATTCGGACCTTGATGATGGGTGAAATTAGCTTGACAGGGTGAAACACTCGAGGTTGTTACATTAAATACGATTACAGTATCACAGGCGTAAGAAAAACAAGCTGGCGATGCCACTGAATCCCATATGTTCAAACAAACAGTGTACCACCCATTTGCAGTGTAGGTTGTGGAAGTGGTCGGCCCCTGGCTACTGCTTATTGACCAATAATAATGGGTATTGGCTGTTGTATTGGTCGAGGTTGAACTAAATGTCACTAAGCCATTGGGACCATAGGAAAAGGA
>JACCDW011228197.1_pt1 | contig 32106 bp, 24 predicted proteins | sample 7449781 | NCBI WGS metagenome assembly JACCDW01 (sample SAMN15323449, study PRJNA562643) | freshwater metagenome | isolation source: river surface water | place: USA:Blue River Watershed | collected 2017-08-18
AGATAAAAATAAATTTAAGGATCTGCTCAAACAGCAAATAAACGCAACTATATACTTGACACAGGGAGATTCCTGTGCTAATATACATCAATAATACAACGCTATACAACGCAATATGGAGAACATACAATGTCAAATTTCGCATCCCTCAAGAAGTCTTCTGCCGATATCGGTCGTCTTACCAAAGAAATTGAAAAGCTGAATGCTCCCGCTGAAAGCGGCGGCAAGGACGATAATCGTTTCTGGCAGCCTGAGGTAGACAAGGCAGGCAATGGCTATGCTGTCATTCGCTTTCTTCCTGCTGCCGCTGTTGATGGTGATGATGCACTCCCGTGGGTACGCATTTTCAATCATGGCTTCAAGGGTCCGTCGGGTAAGTGGTACATCGAAAACTCGCTTACGACGATTGGTCAGAAGGATCCCGTTTCTGAATACAACTCTACTCTTTGGAATGCTACCAGTGATGATAACTCTCCGCAGAGGAAGCAGGCACGTGAACAGAAGCGCCGTCTGACTTATATCGCTAATATCATGGTAATTACTGATCCGAAGAATCCCGACAATGAAGGACAGGTAAAGCTCTTCAAGTTTGGTAAGAAGATTTTCGACAAGATCACTCTTGCGATGAATCCTCAGTATCAGGACGAGAAGCCGATGAACCCGTTCGATTTGTGGAACGGCGCTAACTTCAAGATCAAGATCCGTCAGGTCGAAGGCTATCGTAATTACGATCTGTCCAGCTTTGATAGTCCGTCTGCATTGTCTTCGGATGATACGATGCTTGAAAAGATTTGGAAGTCGGAACATTCTCTCAAGGAGTTCACTGATCCGAAGAACTTCAAGTCTTATGACGAGTTGAAGCGTAAGCTGAATGAAGTTCTTGGCATCTCTGGAATGGATGTAAGCAGGGTTGATGTTAAGGTAAACGAGACTGTTACGAGAACGTATACTAAGTCTGACGAACCTTCGTTTGAAGCATCTAAGCCGCGCAAGTCTGTTGAAGATACTCCGCCGTGGACTGACAGTGAAGATGAGGATCTTGACTACTTCAAGTCTTTGGCTAACGACTAAATAATACGATTCCAGTCGGTCGGCTATATAAGAATAGCAGGCGAGCGCAAGAAGAGGGAGAGTTTCGGCTCTCCCTTTTTTTATTATGCTATGTTTGGTGATCCTCTGTCGCCAACATGACGACCTTCTGATCTAAACTGCGCTCTATTAAAGGCTCTTTGCTGTGTGCCAGATGAACGATATGCAGCGGCAACTTTTTCTGCCCATCTAGGATCAGCTTTTGGTTGTTGAGTTGCAGGCTGTTCTCTTCTTCTTGGTTCTTGTTGAGCTTCTGTCATTCTATCTAAACGATCAGACAATTCATTCATCTTATCATCTGCATATTCATTTGCTTCTGGTTTAACATACAGTCCTTCACCAGAGTTAAACTTAAACTTCGGTTTGCCATCTGATCCAATTGCAGTCAAGTCTTCATCATCTTGAACTTCTGGTGTACCACCGAATTGATATGCTTTAACTTCTTCTTTAGTTGGTTCTGGTACTGGTGCCGGTATTGATTTTTCTTCTTTTTGTGTTGGTTCTGGTACTGGCATCGCGGAAGCTAAATAATTGTCATAGTTTGTAGGATGAATTTTATCTTTACCTGCTTCAAAACCACCCATGAATCCATAACCATATTCATTTGCTAAGTCTTGTAGCTGTTGATTACCAGGTGCCAAATCTTCTCGACTATTCGACATGCCTGCAATCTTAACATTAGCGCCAGACTGTTTCAAAAATTCCATTTGCTTTCTAACAGATTCTACATCATGTGTGCCATTTGAAAGACCTGTAGATAATATTACTTCTTTACCTTTAAAGTATTCCGAACCAAGAGATTCTATATCAGATAAAACTTCATGTGGCTTTCTGCCGACTTGAGTTTTACCTTCACCTTTAACTATGTCTCTCATGCCCTGAGCGATACTATCACCAATGAACACTCTTTGACTTGATGTTGTGTCGATTACAGCCGTTTCAGTCTTATACAGCGGATCAATCCATTGCGTCATGTCGGCTTTAGGTTGATTTTTTTGCCATTCGCCTCTATTTCCTATTGGTTCAAAATGCCAGTTTTCTACTACAGAAGTGCCATATTCAGGTTGCAATGGTCTGTATAGACCATAGTTTGCTGCATTCTGATTTATCCAATTTTTAGTATCTTCTGATAAATTGTTCCAACTTTCACTAGCTGTGCCTCCTTTGCCTGAGCCTAAATCTACTGCCATTCCTTCTGAATGTTGACTTTTTTTAGCCACATAAGGAGAGCCGCCACTCTGAGCGTGTAATCTAGATTGTAATTGAGGATCACGATATGCAGACTGTATTTTTATTTCTTTTTTAACATAATCTGGCGCATCTCTTAACATTGCACCCAGTCTAGATTTTGTTTCTGAGTTTAATAGAGATATACTGCCTTCTCTTTCGGAATGAATGTCGTATGGATTTAAAATATTTTCGTAATATAAATCTTCATATCTACCATTTTCTAAGATAGCGCCAGATGATCTGGGTGAAGGCATCTCAAACATTTTCTTAGCAAGTGCTGCTGACCAGCCTTCTTTTTCTTTTTGATCAAGTATTTTTCTTGCTTCTTCAATTTGTTCTGGTGTTGGATTTGTAGGTAATATCTTACCCATTTGTGCTGTAACATCATCAATAATATTTCTACCTTCACGCAGTCTCTCATAAGATGCTCTGGCATCATGGCGTCTACCTGCCATGTCCCAACCAATGTATCGTCCTAAAAGCTGTGTTCCTTCTTCTGCTGACACATCTTTGTTTTCCAAAAACTTTCGACCGGCTTCATAGCCCTGCATTTCTTGAACAGAGAATTTAGCTTGAGCCTTTAGATATGCATCATTATCTGCTATTAGATTGCCTGCATTATCCATGATCCCATTATCTTGCATATACTTTTTAAATTCTTTGACTCTGGAAGGATCACCCCAACTGAATATGCCATAATTAGTTCTGCCTTTGGCTTGAGCGGCGTGTTCGGCGTGTGTGCCAAACATATACTTAGGATCTAGACTATTTTCTCTATTTACTTCTGCGACCAAAGATTTGGCTTGCTTATCGGACAATCCAGCTTCAATGAATGCATCATAGGTCTGCTTTGCTAGTGCTGCACGACCTTTAAGTCCTTGTGTACCAGGAATAACTTTATCTGATGCACGGCGCATGACATCTTCATTAGATAATCCAGATGCTTCTGTTGGCAATAATTTTATTATTGTTTTTCCACTTTCATCTTGAACTCTCTGCATACCGACAGATTTTAATTCATCTTCTGACATTTTCTTTAAATAGTCGAACTTTTCATCGCTCTCTAGAATAGCACCTTGTTGCAGTGCTGCATAAGTGTTGTCAACATCTATGCCCTTTTCAATCAATCTGGCTTTTATTTCTTCTAGAGTTGGCTCAGGAACATTTCTTGGTCTTCTATTACCAGAAACGCCCGCTTCCCCTTGATATTGATCAGTATCTATTCCATATTCACCACCACCACGTTGATCAAAGCGACCGCCAGAATCAAGATAGCGATTTGCAAGAATGAAATTAGAAATGTCCGGTAGTTCTTTACGATAATAATCAGGAAATGCTTTAGCTAACTGAATAGGAGTCAATGACTGCATCAATGCTTCTGCGAATCCATTATCGCTTGCCGCCGCTTGAACTCTATCACCAATAGATAGACTTAATAGTGATACTAAATCAATTGTCAAATCATCAGTGGTAATTGGATTTACTGCCATTTTACTTTCTTCTTGCTCTCATAGCCGCTTCTCTATCGCGTCTATCTTGTTCTTGTTTCTTTAAAAAGTCAGATAACAAATCGAGGTACACATATTTTTCCCAAGGTATCATATTTTCAAGTTCAGCTAACGAATATTTGTGATGTTGTATTAAAGCAAAATTTGTTTTATAGAAGTTTAATATGTTATCATAGCTGAACATTACTGAAAAAAACGAACGAAGTCTTTGTACCTCACATTATGTTCTTTATCGCACTTATTGCACATTCCTTTACCTTTAACATAGAAAGAAGGAAAATTGGAAGTAAATTCTGCCAACTTGTCAAACTGTTCTTGTGTTAGTCCCTCAATAAAGTTCTGCAATTCTTCTGTAGAAAAGTCTTTGGTTGAATAATACTGGTCTTTATTAAAGATTTTATCTATTGACGCTGTAATAATCTTGATCTTTTTTTCAAAACTGTCATCATTATCATTTAAAACTTTAATAATTGAATAGCTTGGATATTTCATATAGAAAATTAGATTGTCGTTGAATTTGATTTCTGACTTGATGTTTTCATTCTTTTCAATTTCAACATTAGATATGTCTATATTAACAGGAAATTTACCACCACATGGTGTTCCGTCTTCCTTAATATTCTGACACACATATTTGACTTCTATACTTTCTCCTACTGACTTGGCTCTCATAGCAATAAACAGACAATCTACATCAAAAAACGGTAAAGTATCTACATTTGCGTCAGTATTCAACAAACAGTTATTAATTACCTGTTTTGTTGTCTTAATGATTTCGTTGGCGTCATTACTTTTAGCTGCCATCAATAGCAGCTTTTCTTCTTTTACTAGAAATGGACGAAATTGCACTTCTTTACCATTCGATGGCAACTTCAACTCATATGTTGGCAAATCAATTTTAGGCAGCATAATATTTCCTCATTATCATCTATAATTAATTGGTGTCAAAAGATTATTTTCTATTGTTGCGTTCTCAACAAGTGCGACCTCACTCTTAGGCTCAACATCACGGCCAACTCTCTTCCACTTATGATATGTGAATGTAACGGCCAGACGCATGAACTGATCGTCAGCCCATGTCATAGGCTGTGGATTGACTAAAAGTGGATATGCATTGAACAAAGTAATACGATATGTCTCTTGAGGATATGTAAGACTGCGCTGAGTACCAACATTTGGACCAACTTGAGTTTTACCTGCCGAATACTCCGAGAACTGCATTATCTCAATTGTTGTCTCATAATCTTTTCTATAATTAAAATTGAAGCTGTTGGTTGGATTGATATATTCCATCCAATCATCAAAGAACTGTCTTTCATATGATTCAGTGCGACATAAAAATGTCATTGTTGTGTCTTCATATTGTGTAAGAACAGGTAGTTTTTGATTTGGACCATAATAACGAACGTCAGCATTGACAAATCCGCGACCTGGCATTTCAGCAGCTTCACACAAATACACTAAATCATTTATTATAGCGGCGTCCTTTATCTTGTTATCGGTAGAACCGGACGTTATAAATTTAGGTCGATTAATTTTCACAGCAAAACGACAAGACTTGGCTAGACCGCCAAAATCGTTAATGACGCCTAAAACGTCATTCATGCCTAATTTTCTAAGAGAATTTGATACTGGAATATCCGACATCTTATTTCTTTCTAATGAATAGTTCTAGAGACAATTGTGCCGCTTTGTCCCATTCTGTAGCGGGTATTTCTATAAATCTTGAACGAACATGGCTATACAGATATCGCTTGACTGCTGGTGCCATAACAGAACTCACACTTTTTGATGAATTGAGAAGATCATATGATATTTGCAGTCTGGTTCTCGGTGTGTATTTTTTAGCTGTTGCATACTCTTGCAGACGACCGAGCAATCCTATTCTAGCATTTACATCAAGATAATGAATATTTAATCCTAAAAACCCATCAGTATATTCTTCCATTGGAAATACAAGGGGGTAAACATCATATATTGGCAATGTGTCTTTTGTTTTGGGATCGTACTTGAAAAAGAACATTCTGCCTACAGTCGTGTAAGCTCTTTGCTGACTTTGCATACGGAAAAGATTATCACGCATAGAAGCCGCGCTTCTTGCTTTTTCAGTCATCCAGTCGAATAGTTCTTTTGAAGTATATTTTTGTGCCATATATCTATTTATTTTACTTGACAGGCACTTGACACACACATATAATGGCTATGTCCTGTATGAATACCATATTTTATTTGATGCCTAGATGATCTTCTGTGATCAACTTAAACTGCCATCCTCTATCAGCACAGTATTCAGTAGCAGCTTTCCACTTAGCTTGGTTCTTGCCCCATGTCATTACCTCAGTAATGTACTGCTTAGTGGCCTTTTTCTTTTTCTTAGGTTCAATAGTCTCTTTCTTGGGTTTTACTTCAAGTATCATAGTCTGAGTATTACCATTAGGTAATTTAGCTTTCACAACAAAATCAGGAAAATATCTGTGTCTACGATTATCTGTGGGACATATATATGGAATAGCCAATTCTTCTGATCCCCACTCTAATATTGCTGGGTTATCATCTAAATACTTCATAACTTTAAGCTCCCATAACGAACGATATATGATGTTCGTCGGGTCACCTTTGTATTTGTATGCATTTTTTGGTGAAAATCTACCTTTGTATGCCATATAAATATATAGAATATCTATAAGGAATAAAAATGTCGAAGCCATCTGATGCAGACGCAAGAGCAAAAAATACTTTAGGTCAAAGCGTTTACGATTTCAACTATCGTGTTTTTCCTGAAGATTTAGGTCAAGAAGACATGGCTCACTATATGGTTATAAACATCAATGTTCCTGTTCTTAGTTTTGGTCAGCCATCTCCTGTCAGCAAGTCTTTTCTAGTTAATCCAAGCACAATATTAAAAGATGAACAGTCCAAAGTAGACAGATTGAGATTTGGCGAAACATCTACTAGCTTTGCTGGTGGATTTGGAGGAACAGGTGTATCTCCTGTTACACCTTCAAGAGGTACAAGAAGAATAAAAGAATCGATTGCTCTTCACATGCCAAACGGCGGTCTAGTATATACAGAAGATAACAAATACGAAGAAATATCAATGACCGCGATGGGCGGCGGACTAATAACTAGCGGTATAAAATCAGGCATAAACAGTATTTTTGGTAGAGACAGTGAACTAGGTAAACAATTAATAGAATTGACTGATGCTACAGGTAATGCAATTAAAAGAGGCGGACAGTTGGCAGGTTATCCAGTTAATCCTGCTGTAGAAGTTCTGTTTGCCACAAGACCACAAAGACAGTGGATGTTTGAAGTGTTCATGCTTCCTCGTTCAGAGAATGAGGTAGAAACTGTCAGAGAAATTATCAGAACTCTAAGATTTCATGCAGCACCTGAGGTTGTTGGACAGGGATTCTTCTTTGTACCACCTGCTGAGTTTGATATTACTTTTTTCCATAAAGGAAAAGAAAATCTCAACTTGCCTAGAATAAGCACATGCGTCTTAGAACGCATAGATATTGATTATGCGCCAGAACAATCTTATTCTACATTTGCAAATGGTCATCCAATTGCTGTAAGAATGAGTCTTGGATTCAGAGAAGTCGAAATTCTACACAAACTAAGAGTATACGAGGGATTCTAATATGGGTAATTTTTTTGATAAATTCCCTCTAGTCAGCTTTACTGTAGATAAAAAGCTACTGAATGAATACGATACTGTTACGAATGTTCTATTTCGTATAGGCATTATTAAAGATGTTATGGAAAATAATGTTAATGCCTATTATTATTATATAATTCAAGATGGCGATAGACCAGAGATTTTAGCCGAAAAAGTATATGGTGATGCTCAAGCACATTGGGTAATATTATATGCCAATAATATCTATGATCCATATTATGATTGGCCTATGGATGATAGAACTTTTGAGAAGTATATAATCAAGAAATATGGTTCTTTAGAATGGGCAAAAATAAATTACCATCATTATGAAAAAGTAATTACCCGAGAAAATCCATCTGCTCAATCTATTGTGACAACCAAATTCGAAGTCAACGAAAAAAAATTGACTGATGGTATCATCACAATTATCGATGCCGAAACAGATTATGGAGTAGGTGAAATTGCTTATATTGGTGCATCAAATGAAGAAAACACATTTTCTGGTCTAGTGGTAGCATGGAGCAATGCCAATGGACAGATTGTTTTAGCTAATACAAATGGCAGTGCCAAAGCTTATCAGTTTCTTATTGGTTCTTCATCAGCAGCAAATGGTACAGTATTAAAAGTTGATTTGCCAACAACACCTATGGATGCATATAATACACTCACAGATACAACAGCTTTCTCTACGTATACTGTAGCTGGTAAAACAGTATTTGAGACGATTTCAAGAGATAAAGTGTCGTATTATGACTATGAACTGCAATTAAATGAAAATAAACGATTTATTAAAATAATTCAACCACAATATTATAATCAAATTCTCAGCGAATTAGATACCTTAACTGGTAGAAAAATTCTTTATAGAAGACCTTGATAACAAATGGCAACACCTTTAGATTTTCTTTTTACTCCTGATCAATATGTAACTTCTTTTGAAGTTGATTTTTATTCAGATGCGCTGAATGATCCTTTATTTTTTGATCTTTCTGCCAAAGAAATAACAATGACTGAAAGTCTGTTGACTCCAGGTTTACAAACTTCAATAACATTACAAAGTTTTGCTCATAATCCCATAATAAAAGTGCTTGATGATTTTAAAGCTTCAATTGCAAATATTAAAATCGTCAAGCCAATATTAAGAGAATATGGTTATCCTGATGTAATGGAAATATCCAGTCGTGTTTATAGAATGGATGGAAGACATCTTATTAATAATAGAACAGAAGAATTTACCCTACATGGTTGTGATGATACATTATTAAATGATGCTAGAAATCTGGTATCCAAATCATGGAAATGTGTCAGTCCATCTGCTGTTGTTAATGAAGTTCTCAGTTCATGTGTTGGCGCTAAGACAAAAGATGTTGAGTTTTCTGGTAATGGCAGAGATTATATTGCAGAAAATATTCATCCTTTCCAAGTTATTAGTCAACAAGCGGATGTTGCTTTGGCTGAAAGTACAGATCCATCATTTATTCACTATATGACATATGAAAACTTTACAGCAGGCGATCCTAGAGGCACACATCACTTTAGATCGTTAAAAAGTTTAACTGCACCTACAAATGGCGTAGCAAGATTTTTTACTCAAGAAACAGCATCGATTACTGGTTATGGTCATCCTGAGTCCATACAGACATATTCTTTTCCTTGTGATTTTGATTATTTGTCTGATTTGTTAAATGGCATAGAAGACGACGGCTCTCTCATGTCATCTATTGTTACAATTAATCCGATGCTTAAATTTCAAAGTCTTTTAGGAAATAAGAACATTGGTTGTGGTAATGGTAAAGGCAAATATATGACTTCGCTTACCAATTTCAATTCTGCAAAAGATCAGGACTCTTGTAATATTGATGTTGAAAAGCACTTGCTGTTGCGTCAAGCCAGAATGAGTCTTTTAGAAGAAGATAAAATTTCTTTAAGATTAACAGTGCCTTGGAATCCAATTTTACACGCTGGTAAAATGATTGAAGTTTATTTTTATAATACGGAAACACAAAAATACGATAACTTTGGTACTGGTCTATATTTGATTCATAGCATGACACACAATATAAAGAATGGTGGTCATGGTACAACTACAATGGATTGTGTTTCTCGTTCAGTTGGTGGAGGTATTGTTTAATGGTTGCTTATCCAAATGAAAATAAGATCGTCTATGGCATTGTCGTAGGTGGTAATGATAAAGATCCAGATCCAACACAATCTGGCGGTGTTCGCATTTATGTGCCTGGTGAATATGGTAAAGACGTTGATGTTAAACACTTGCCATTCTCGCGCACACTCGCGCAGGGTAATCAGCATGGTGTAACAACATTTAATCCGCCGCCAGAGCATGGTGCTGCTGTTATGGCTATGAAGATGGGTGGACATTCTGGTTCTGGTCACTTGACTATTCTTGGTACAGTACCAAACGATATCAACAAAGACAGTACAACACCAGGCAATAGTAATCCTTGGCCTGCTGTTCTACAAGCAATTAAAGATGTTACTTCAATTCGTATTGCGCCAAACGTAGGTTCTGGTGCTGCTGGCTCTAAGCCGCCACAAGAAAAAGGTAAATATCATTCTCACGAACTAGTTAAGTATTTGCCTTCAACGACCACACTCTGGCCTATGATTGGCATACAGATACCACAAGTCCAAAATATTGCAACAGCGACACAGGCTTTCTCTAGTATTCTTACAGGTGATATGTTGAGTATGCTGCCTGGCATGAACATGACACTCGGCTCTCTTATGTCCAGTATGCCTGCTGCACTGAAAGATGAACTGTTCAAGAATATTCCACCTGAGATTGGTGGTGCAATTGATTCAATGTCTAATCTCATGCAGTCGATGGAAATAGTAGAAAGTGGTGGATTCAATACTGCAACAAAGATTAATCCTGAAGTCTATTTCAACAATGCAGCTAATCTATTATCAGATGCGAGAACAATCTATGATATGGTTGGATCATTTCAAAGACTCCAACACGATACATCATTATTCGGTCTAGATAGTTTGCCGCCAGTCAGTTTCACTTCTACTGGCGGACCATTTGGTGATATTCCAATGTCAATTGATGCATTAGGTAATATTACCAGTCTTGTGCCTGAAGGTGTACAGAAATTAGCAGACACTTTCTCATCTCTTATGTCTAATGGCGCAGGATTTCCTGGTGTATTCCCTGGGGCAAATATGTTTGGTGGCTCTTCTGGTGTATTGAATGAAATGTTTAATCGTTTACCATCAGGCGAATTGACTAAAGCTGTGACACAGATGCAGAAAAACGTGGCACCTGGATTACCATCTAGAGATAAAGTAAATAAAATGGCAGGATTTGCCATGACGGGAGTTAAGTTAGGACTTAGCGCATTGAAAGCAGTGAAGGGATAAATTATGCCAGAGACAAGCGGTACGTTTGCATATAAAGAAGATCAAGAAAAAACACCAAAGCAGTGGAAAGGTCCGCCAGATGCCAGAAGCATAAAGGGTGCTGGTACATATCCTAATTACTATTCACATAAAACACGCTCTGGACATACATTTACAATGGATGATAGTGATGGTGCTGAGAGCGTAACACTACAGCATCGTAGCGGTTCTATGGTACAATTTTTACCTGATGGTGCTGTACAGTTCGTTTCACATAATGGACAATATACGTTTGTCTTTGGTGAAAATAGAGTACAGATCACAGGCGCATATGATGTTACAGTTAAAGGCGACTGTTCATTAAATGTTGATGGTGATTACAATATGACGGTGCAGGGCAATCATAATACGACAGTAAATGGTGATATGAATATTACCGCAAAAAATATGAACACAGTTGTTCGTGGTAATATGGACACATCTGCTAAGAACTCTACGCTGAAAGTGGAAGGTTCTACAGAAATGACCACAGAAGGCGTGACAAACATTACTTCCGATGGTGGTGTATCTATATCTTCATCTTCTGCTCCTGTGTCTGTTCTTGGTCAGGGAGATGTAGGTATTGGCACAACAGGCAGCATGTATCTTCATGCAGAAGGCGCAATCAATGTGTTGTGTGATAATCAGTTGAAGCTTACATCGAAAGGTAAGCTTTCTGTCAAATCTAGTGGTGACATGGTGGCTGTTGATGGTAGTCCAGATGTTTATCTTAACTCTGGTAAGTCTACTGCGGCAGACGAAATGAATATTAGTATCAATAAACCGACTAATCCTAATCCAACTAATCCTGGAGCCAGATAAGGTATCATAAATAATCACATGATCAATACAGTAGCAAGAAAAAAAGATTATTCTGATTTAGACCTTGATTTCATGCCACATCCTGTGACAAAGGATGTCATGAAAAAAACAGGTGATGAAGCAATTAAAAGATCAGTCAGAAATCTTTTATTAACAAATTTTTATGATAGACCTTTTCAATCACATATTGGTTCAAATGCATTAAAACTATTGTTTGAAAATGCAACACCTATTACAGAGAATTTTCTAAAAAATGCAATTCTTGAGACATTAAAAATTTTTGAACCAAGAATTCGTGTACAAGATTTGGAAGTTAAATTTGATAATGACAACAATGGTTATAATGTAAAATTGTATTTTACGATTGTAAACAGAAACGAACCCGCGGTTATCACCTTATTTTTAGAGCGCATTAGATGAGTACATCCAACACTTCATTAAGAGTAGCAGAACTTGATTTTGATTCAATCAAAAGAAATCTGAAAAACTATCTTCGCAGTCAGTCTGAATTCCAAGACTTCGACTTCGAAGGTTCTGGTATGTCAGTTCTCATTGACTTGCTGGCCTATAATACACACTATATGGGTTATTATCTCAATATGGTCGGTAACGAGGCATTCATGGATACCGCACAGTTGCGTGAGTCCATGGTATCTATTGCCAAATTGATGAACTATGTTCCAAATAGTAGCAGAGGTGCAGAAACAAAGATCAATATTGTTGTTACTCCTGCTCCAGGTTCAGAAGATACTACAGCACAAGCTGTTACACTAGACAAATACACAAGACTTCTTGGTGCAGATATTGATGGCGTAAATTATCCTTTTGTTACCATTTATTCTAATACAGTTTCAAAAACTACTGGCACTTTTAACTTTGCGAACGTTGTGATCAGACAGGGCGAAGTTGTCACTCGTCAATTTGAAATGGATGCTCAAAATACTCGCCGTAGATTTAAAATTCCATCATCAAATGTTGATATGTCTACATTGGCTGTTTCTGTACAGGAATCAAGAACTAACACATATATCACAGTATATAATCAATACAATGACATCACATTGGTTCAAGGTAATACTGCGGCATACTTTATTGAAGAAGACACAGACACAAATTATGTGGTACAGTTTGGTGATAATATAATTGGTAAGACACCAAAAATTGGTTCTATTATCAATATCACATATCTTGATAATGTCGGTTCTGTGGCCAATAGCATCAATAATTTCTCTTTTGTTGATAAGATTGGTGGAAAATATAGCAGCAATGTTGCTGTACGTTCAATGTCTCCTTCATACGGTGCAGCAGATAAAGAAACAATCGAACAAATTCGTTTCCGTGCGCCATATCATTACACTGTACAGAATCGTGCAGTGACCAAGAATGACTATGAGACTATCATTACCAGAGATTTTCCATTCGTTGATGCTGTATCATCATGGGGCGGAGAAGATAATGATCCTGTCGTATATGGCAAGGTATATCTATCATTAAAGCCAAGAACAAACTATGTTCTTACAACTCTACAAAAAGAACAAATCAAAGAAAATCTTATTCGCAATAGAAATGTGATGACAATTATTCCAGAAATTGTTGATCCAGATTATGAGTATGTCACTATGAATGGTCGCATTACATATAATCCAAGCAAAACATCACGCACCGCCAATGAGATTTTAACACTGGTTAAAGCTGCCATTTCAGATTATAATGATGCTGAACTCAAAAGATTTGATTCTATTTTCCGTAAGTCAAAGCTACAGAACTATATTGAGAATGCCGAACGTTCCATTACAGGATCCGACATACAAATCTATCTACAAAAGAGACAAATATTAAATCTTGGAACTAAAGAAAACTTGCGTGTTAAATTTAATCTGCCTTTACGTAAAGGCGATTATGTATCAAAACTATTTTCTTTCCCAGAAGCCAACGTATACGATCTATCTAATATCTTAAGAAAGATTTTCATCGAAGAAGTTCCTGAATCATTTACAGGAATCGAGAGTATCGTTGTTGAAAATCCAGGTGTTAACTATACTTCTATTCCATCAATAAACATTAGAGGTGATGGAATAGGCGCTACTGCTATTCCAACAATCGTTAATGGTAAAATCTCTAAGATCACAATTGTAAACAAAGGATCTAATTACACTCGCGCATCTGTGAGTATTGATGGTGGCGGTGGTTCAGAAGCCGCAGCTACAGCAATTTTAGAAGCAAGATTTGGTAATCTTAGAACATATTATTTCCAAGATAATGGTGAAAAAGTTATTGTTAATTCAAATGCAGGAACAATTGATTACACAACAGGTGAAATTTTCTTAGAATCATTTAATGCTCAATCTCTTGTTGCTAATGATTTTTATCCTTCAGATGTTCTCACTTTCAATATTCCTTCTCAGAATGAGATTATTACTCCATTGAGAAATAGAATAATTAGTATTGACGAAGGCGATCCTTTTGCCATCCAACTTAAAGTAGAAGCGGAATAATGGCTAATACAAACGTAGGCATTTCAAATTTTATCACATCTCAGGCACCATTCTTTGTTAGGAATGATCATCCTACATTTATTAAATTTATTGAAGCCTACTATCAATATCTTGAGCAAGAAGGCAAAACGATTGAAAGAGCAAAAGGTTTTCGTGATGCTTTAGATCCAGATCGTACAATTGATTTGTATTCTGAAAAGCTTTACAATCAATTTTTAGCTCTTTTACCAAATGAAACTATAGCAGATAAATCACTACTCATAAAACACATCAAAGACTTTTATCGCGCAAAAGGTACCGAGAAGTCCATTGAGTTCTTGCTTTCTATTCTGTATGACTTAGAAACAGATTTCTATTATCCAAAGAGAGATATTCTTAAAGCTTCTGATGGTAAATGGTATCAGGAAAAATCACTTAAAGTATTTGATATTCAGGTAAACAATACTTCTGATCCTGGCATATATACAGCCAAGAACTTTACCGGACGCCAAATTCGCGGTGTATCATCTAATGCGACTGCAACTGTCGAGTCAGTAGACGTTTATTACGAAAACGGTGTTGTTGTTAAAGAACTTAAAGTTTCTAATCAAGTAAGAGACTTTACTGCTGGTGAAAAAATAAATGCTTTCTTTGAAGAAGAAGGTCAGATCAAATATATTTCCGCTAATGTGTTCTCTGGTATTATTGTTAGAGTTGATATATTAAATCGTGGTAATAACTATTCTATTGGTGATTCCGCAATAATAGAAAGTGACACAGGTTCAGGCGGTATTATAGTTGTTTCTTCCATTTCGTCAGCAGCTATCAAGACAATTGCGCCGACAGATGGTGGTGCAGGTTATCAAAATACTAATCTGATATTGATATCAAGTCCAAGCGGTACTGGTGCAAATGCTTATGTATCTCTTGTAAATACGGATGAAACTATTCATCCTAATTCATATAATATTGTAATTTCTACAATCGAATCAGAAGCAAATACCGTTATTGGTAATCTGTCTGGATCATTATATGAAACTCTTGCCTATCCTAACTTAGATGTTGTTTTAGTATCTGTTCCTGCAGTTACATCAAATCTTGTTGCTAATTCTTCTTCTGGAACTTTAGTAAACAAGCTATATTTTAATCAGCACATTGCAAACTCAAATGTGTATTTCAAGACAGGCGATTCATTAAATGTGTATAATGTATCTACCGATACTAATTACATCTTGTATATTTCGTCTAATACTGTAAACACAACCAACATTCAATTTACTCCGCAGATACCAGGCAATATCAGTTTTGAAAGAGTTGATGTCTGGACAGCACCATTCTCAGCATATTCTAATTTGACGATAAGCTGTGGAACAGGCGCAAGTGTAACTACTATCAATCTATCAGCATGGAAAGCAAACTCTAACGTATTCTTTGAAACGTTTGACAACATTTATTGTTTTGGAACTAATGTTACAATAACAAAGTCTAATTCTATTACTGGTCAGTTGACAGTAAGTCCTGGTTTACCTGGGCCGTTGACAAATCAACCTTTCCAAGTTATCAAAAAACCAAGTTTGTATACTTCACTAGCAAACTCTATGCAATTCTTCACTTTTGCAAATACTGGCCCAATTCAAAGAATTGTCGTTCTTAGTGGTGGTCAAAACTATATCAGTAATACAACACTATCAGCTCAAGCTAACACAAGAGTAAGAGACCTTGGTATTCTTGGTAAAATGGTTGTTGTGCAACCTGGCAGTGGATATGCTGTGAATGATGAAATTGAAATTCTCAATCAGCCATACGCCACTCTAGGTGCTGGTGTAGGCGCTAGAGGATATGTAGCTTCTGTCAACGGCACAGGCGCAATCACAAGCGTTAAATTTAAAGAAGTTCCAGGTCATTATATTGGTGGTTCTGGATACAACATGCTTCAATTACCAACAGCAAATGTGTTGTCAGGAACAGGCGTCGGAGCAAATATTGCTGTTACTGCGATTTTAGGTGGTGGTGAAGCATTGATAAGTACATCTGATGATATTGGTGCTATACTCTCACTAACAATTTACTCTGGCGGCTCTGGATATAAGACACCACCAACAATTAACTTAAAACATCTAGGATCTGGAACAGCACAAGTAAACTCTACAATTGTTCAAGGCGTGTTCACATATCCTGGCAGATATCTCAACGATGACGGACATCTCAGCAGCTTCAACTTCTTGCAAGATGGCAAATATTATCACAACTATTCATATGTTGTTCGTATTAAACAAGCGATAAGCAACTATAGAAAAGCATTGAAAGACTTGGCTCATCCTGCAGGCATGAGTTTATTCGGCGAATATACATCTGTTGATAATGGCGAAACAATGAATGTCCAGGTAAAAACAGCCAATACAACCAATAAAATTCTATATCATTTTGCAAGTTACACATCTAATGTGATCAACATTAATACGAGTGACAATACTATCTCTAGCAATATTAGAATGTACAGTATCGATCATGGTATAGCCAACGGCAATGTTATTTACTTGGAATTCCAGTCGGGAGATACTATAAATATAGCAAACGGAATATTTGCAGCTTCTATTGCCAACGCAAATGTGTTCATTGTAACGCAGACTGCTAATACGCTTGTTGCAAGCCAATCTAATACATCTGGTAATGTGTATTATGGTATAATACAATAAGGTAGAAAATGACATTTTCAGTATATTCAAAAAATTTAAACATTTACAATGCAGAGCAGTTTAAGGAATCTGTGACCGAGGCTGCAAATTCCAGCATATATTTCACAATTGGAAAAGTAGAAGCTTGGGCAAACGATTCTGCACCTCTGCAGGCCAATAGCTCAGTAACTTCTCTATATGAAGTGTATCGTAACATGATCGGTGCCAAGAAAATTACAGGCAACGACATGTATCATTGTATTCCAAGAACAGATTGGACACAAGGAACAGTTTATGATCGTTATGATCATTGCACATGCTCATTGATACTCTTTAATGCAAACACAAAGTTTTTTGTCGTAACACCCAACTGGGATGTATATAAGTGTATTTCAAATAACAATGGTGCACCTTCTCAAAACGTTCCTACTCAGAAGATAACAACAGGTAATGTGCAAGAAACTGATGGCTATATTTGGAAATATATGTATACCATTTCACCAGCAGAACAGCTTAGATTTACAACAAATGAATATATTCCAGTAAAAACTCTTGCTAATGACGATGCATCTTTGCAATGGGATGTTCAAGATAATGCAATTGACGGCGGTCTAGAATTCATTCAAGTTACTAACGGTGGTCAAAACTATAGTGATAACACAAAGCTTTGGATTACGATCACAGGTGACGGTACAGGAGCAAATGCATTTGCTCAAACTAATGCAATGTCTAATACAATATCAGCAATCGTTATTGATAGACCAGGCACAGGATACACTTATGCAAATGTTCAAGTCCATGATGATTCGACAACCGGTCTTGGTGCTGTACTAAGAGCAGTTATAAGTCCTCCTGGAGGTCATGGCTCTGATCCTCTACGCGAACTTGGAGGCAGTAACATTATGATCAATATGAGACTCAGATATGATGAAAATGGTAAGTTGCCTGTCACTAACGATTTTAGACAGGTATCACTGATTAAAGATCCTTATATCTATGGAACATCTACTATAAAAACCAACACAGCATTTTCTCAGTTGACCACTCTAACACTATCTGGCGTTGGAGATGATAACTTTGTAGAAGATGAACTTGTATATCAAGGTTTATATCCAAATACAACATTCTCTGGTATAGTAGTAAGTTGGAATGGATCAAATCAAGTTAAGTTGTCTAATACAACAGGTTCAGTGATAGCATCTACACTAGTAGGACTAACATCTGGTGCAACAGGAACTGTTTCTATTCCTATTACCATACCAGAAGTGGCACCAAATTCTGGACAACTTCTATATATAGATAATATAAAACCAATAATTAGGTCTTCAGATCAGATTGAAGATTTCAAAATAGTTCTGAAATTTTAAGGCAAGTTTAGGATATAAAAATGGCAAAAGCAAACGTTGCAAATACGCTGGTAGTTCCAACAGAAACAACCGTGTTTCCGTATTATGATGATTTTAGCGAAGAAAAGAATTTCTATCGTATTCTCTTTAGACCAGGATATGCTGTTCAAGCAAGAGAACTTACGCAAGTTCAAACCATTTTACAAAATCAGATTGAAAGATTTGGTCGACACATTTTTGAAAACGGTTCGTCAGTTATTGGTGGCGAAGTTTATTTTCCTCCAAACGTTTATGCAACACTAAACTTAAATCCTAATTTTGCCAATACAAGCATTGATGTAAATACATTTGATAAGAAAGTTATTGTATCTACAGATGCAGCCAATACAATTCAGTTCAGAGTTGTTAATGTTGCTGGACCAACAGCAAATGATCCTCCCGTATTGTTTGGTACATATATTTCTACGCAAATATTTGGAGATAATCAAACTTTTGTTCTAAAAGACAATCCAACTATAAATGCAAAAACAGCTACGGCAAATTCTCTTTCATACAGCAAGTTTGCTGGTATAAAAGATAGTATCTTTTTCTATAATGGATACTTTATCAAAGTTCCTGCTCAGACTGCAATTATTGGTAAGTATCAACTTACTCCATCTTGTCGTGTTGGTTTAGAACTTAGTGACGCAATTGTAACAGAACAGTCTGATACATCTCTTCTTGATCCTGCTCAAGAATCTTTCAATTATCAGGCACCAGGTGCAGCAAGATATAAAGCAGATTTAGTTTTGACTTCTAGAAGTTTGGACAGTTTAGATTTAGAAAAGTTTATTGAACTTGCTAGAATTGAATATGGTACTATTCAAAACATTGTTAAGTACCCTTTGTATTCTGAAATTGAAGATGTTTTTGCACGTAGAACTTTTGATGAATCTGGCAACTATACTGTTAATCCGTTCATTCTGACACTGGAAGAAAGTCAGGTTGATAAAAATCAATTTGTCACTGCTGTGCTTTCTCCTGGTAAAGGATATGTTCTTGGTTATGAGATCGAGACTGTTGGTAAAACAGAAATTAATATTGAAAAAGGCAGAACATTAGAATCCGTTGATGCATATGATTTAAACATGAACTATGGCAACTATGTCATAGTAGAGAACTTACGTGGTGTTTTCGACACTACAAAGATGGAAAATTACGATATTCATTGTGTACCATGGGCAAATGTTAATTATTCCAATACAACATACTATAACACAACAAAGATTGGTACTGGTCGTATCAAAGACTTAGAATTCTTCTCTGGTGATGTTGATGTTGATGCACGTAAGTATGAATTCTATCTATTTGATACTGATTTTATCAGCATTTCATCAAATGTTGCCTATACAGACAATGTTTCTAATGTAAGAATTTATGCACCAACAACCAATGTTGCAAATGCATATGCTGATGCGGTGTTAAAAACACCTGCAGGAAGATACACAATTAAAGAATATGATCCTGCAACACGAAATCTAACACTAAAAACAGAATTGTTAGAAGGACTTTCAAATACATCTGACGTTTCAATTCAATTCAGCTTTAAGAGTGCCGATTCGTTTGTCATTCATGGACCATTTACAAATGGTGCTACATCAAATGCATACACAAACATTTCAACATTAAACAAATCTGGTTCAACAGCAAATGGAGCTGCATTTATTAGCGAATCATCTTTAAGTTCAATGTTGTTTCCATTGCCTGAAAAGTTTATTGCATATGGCGCTAATGGTATTCAAAACATGTCGTATTCATATCGAAACAAGTATACGACAACATTTACTGCTGGTGTTTCATCTGCTATACAGGTAGAAGTTAATGAAAACTTTATTGGTGCTACGGCATCAAGTAATATTGCATCGACAATCATGAATAATTTCCTTGTAGTCTGCACAGATAAGGGAACAAGCGCAAGATCAAATGGTGATATTATTAAAGCAACAGTAACAGTGAGCGGTAGTCCTGAACAAGCTGTATTTGATACAGGAAACACACATCCAAATGATTCGTTCTCTGCTACTATTTTTGCAAAAGTAGAGTTTGATCAGGGTGTTGTTCCTAAGCAAAAAACACTACATTTGATTAAGAATGATACTTTCTCTAGCGATACACCAATTTATCTTCGCAATGACAGAACAAATTCATCTGCAAATGTATATTTACCTGATGGACAAGTTGTAATATCTAATCCAACAAGAAGAGTAGGTATTCCTGAAAGTCTCTTTATTGCAGACGTTGCTGCTATTAAAGTTTATGACTTGAATGGTGAATCTGTTCCTGGATCCGGAGAAAGTCTTGGACAATATAATGATGTGACTGACAGATATGAGTTGGATAACGGACAAAGAGAAGACTATTATGATCATGCTTCAATTAAGCTTAGACCTGATTATGCTTCTTGCCGTGGTCCTCTAATTGTATGCTGCCGTTATTATGAACATGCAAATGTCGCTTCAGGTGGCGGCGGTTACTTCTCAGTGGATTCTTATAGTGATCTAAGCACAGACATAGCAGAAATGGGAGCATCTATTGGTGATGGTTATTCAATTATTCCTCAATTTGTTAAAAATGACGGAACAGTTGTTGAATTGAGAGATTGTATTGATTTTAGACCTACAAGACAGAATGGATCAAACGCTGCTCCAAACTATACAATGAACGGTGTTAGAATTCCTTTACCAACAACAGATTTTCAATTAGATTATGAATACTATCTTGGTAGACGCGATCTTGTTGTTTTAACTAGAAACAGAAAATTTAATGTAGTTAAAGGTATTCCTTCAAAATTCCCACAAGATCCTAGTGTTCCAACAGACAGCATGGTGTTATATTCTCTTGGTATTCCACCATATACCGAATATGCAAGTAATGTTACTGTAAAATATGTCGATAATAAACGATATACTATGAGAGATATAGGTAAAATTGACAAGAGAGTTGAAAATCTAGAATATTACGTATCGCTCAACACATTAGAGAAAAATGCTTTAGATATTACTATTCCTGACGTAGATGGTCTAGATAGAACTAAGTATGGTGTGTTTGTAGACAGCTTTACAACACATGCTCTTGGTAATCCTAATCTACAAGACTATAAGTGTGCTATGGATTTTGAAAATGGTTGGCTAATCAATCAATCAGAAACTTTTGGTGTTACATTAAAAGCAAACGCTTCATTAAGTACAGATGTTTCAATAAGTAAAGAAAAAACTTTGTTGGACTATAGCGAAAGTGTTTTCTTGTTCCAACCTAATGCTACAAAGTTCTCTCCTTGTGCTGAATTCTTGTATGCTGTATTTGATGGCAACATTATAATGACGCCTGAAGCAGATAATTGGTACAATACAATAAGAGCGCCAGATATCATTATTACAGATGATAGTAATAGATTTACAACTACTGATGTTTATCAGAGTATTTCTAATTCACAAACACGTTGAAACTAAATGAATAAATACTTAAAAAAGGTAAGTTAAAATATGCCAAGTCAAACAGCACAAAATCCAATCATAACTGGTACAGAAACAACTATTCCTAACAGTGCTTCAACAACAAATCCTAATTCTGCATTGGTTCAAAATGCTCAGGTTGTTACAAATACGACAACTGTTGACAGAACTGTAGGCAACGTATTGGTTGGCGTCTCTGTTATTCCTTACATGAGATACTTGGCTGTAGACTTTCTTGGTTATAGACTTAGACCAAATAGACAAGTTTGGTTTTACTTTGATGATAAACCAGTTGATGGATTTGTACAAAGACCTAATATCATTGAAGTAAATACAACACAAAAAGTTAAAGATATGAGGGAGGGTGCTCAAAAAACCCTTCGTATCGGAACGTCTACTGCTCGTATTTTGCATGTTGAAAAAGACGTTGCTTCAGGAAATGCTAAATTTTATGTTTCAGAATTTGATGGTCCGACAACATTTGCGCCTGGTACTACTGTAACTGTAGACAATTCAACTTTTTCTGATACTTTAAAGACTTATGAGCATTTTTCAGGTTTTGTGCAATCTGGAACAACAAACACAGCAATAGTATTTTCTAACGATGCAATTACTACTAATGAATACTATACTGGTAATACAGTTTGCATTGTTAATGGAACAAATGCTGGACAATCTGTTGAAATTGTAAGTTATGATGGTGCAACAAGAACAGCTACAATTGATCCGCCATTAAAGATTAATTCAAAAGATGATGAGTTGATTTATACAATAGGCGATGCAAAAAATTGGTATGTGGGTAGTGAAGTTCCAACATCATACGTTACTCCTCGTGGTTTAGTATCTGGTATATTTCACATTCCTGATCCAAACAAAAATGACGTTCAATTTAGAACTGGTGATCGTATTTTCCGCATTCTAGACAATCCTAGAAATGATGTATCATCATACACAACTCGCGCAGACTATCGTTTCACATCAAATGGACTAGATAAGTCTGTAGCACAAATAATTGAACGTGATGTAGTCACAGAAATTGTAATTGTTCCTCCTGTAACACCTTCACCTACACCAACACGCTCTCGTACACCTCAAGCTTCTTTAACACCAACACCTTCTGTGTCATCAACACCAGATGCTACACCGACTGTCACACCTACAGTAACGCCTACAAAAACACAGACTGTCACTCCAACAGTTACACCAACAATTACACCAACTCGTTCGCCAACTGAATCACCAGATGCGCCTCCAGTGCCTTCAGTTACGCCAACAGTTACACAAACAATTACACCATCGGACACACCAAATCCAACTCCGACTCCTACAAGATCGGCAACACTTACAAAAACGCCGACACCCACACGTACTGTTACTATTACGCCTACAAAAACACCAACAAAAACTGTTTCTGTTACACCTTCAACTAAAGTTCTTGATCCTTGTGCAAGAAATGAGCCTGCAGCTTCCGATAATTTAAGTTGGACAGTTGCTCCAAGAGGACGAAAATCATTAAGTGAAAAATATGGTAGTTTATCAAATAATCAACCCACAGCTTTCAATATTCGTCGTCTTGTGTATTGTCAAAGAGATGGCACAACTATAAAAAGCAGTCCTAACGTGCCGCAAGATAGACTTGAGTCTATTGCTAATAGTATATTACCAAGTGGAGGAATTCAAAGTGCTCCATGGCGTATCGCAGGAAGCGAGACAATTCCTGCAGGTACAAAAATGGCAAGCGACTATATTAAAGTTTTTGGTGCAATGGGCTATGGTTCTCCCATTTATGTAAAAGGTTTAAACTTCTGGCAAGTTATGTATGACATGGACCTTGGTGATGGAAAATGTGTAACCATTCCTCATGATCCTGTTGCACAGACTTTTTATGTGTCAGTAAATGATTATCCTGACGGCTTATTCGTTTCTTCTGTAGACTTATTCTTTAGAAATAAAGGTGATAGTCTTCCAATTGAAGTGCAAATTCGTCCTGTAGTAAACGGTGCACCAAGTAGTAATACTGTAATTCCAGGAGCAACAACTACGCTTGATAATGATGAAATTAAAGTATCAAATTTCCCTGATGTAGCAAATTCTAGTACCAACACAAGATTTACATTCCCCAGCCCAGTATATCTAAACTCTGGCTATGAATATGCTGTTGTTGTTATCACTGATGATTATGGATATGATTTCTATGGCACAGCATTAGGTGAAAAAATTATAGGAACAGATACAGTTGTTTCAAAACAACCATTTATGGGTTCAATGTTTAAGTCACAAAATCAGATGACTTGGACACCACTGCAAGATGAAGATATGATGTTTGTTCTAAACAGAGCATCATTTGTAGATGAAGGAACAATAATATTTGAAGAAAATAAAACGGCAATGCGCCGCGAACTTCGTTCAAACGTTAAATATAATTCTTTTGATAGTTTGAAAGCAAACACATACTATGATTCATTTGAATTGAGATCAGATGCTATTGAATTGAAGAATACGAAAATTGATTACTATTACAAAGGTGTTCCAAATTCAACTTTGGTAATGTCTTCTGCATATACAAACTTTAAACCAGAACAAAGAATTGATTTGAAAAATAGAAATATTCTTTTCAATCCTCAATTGGAAAACAAATCAACATTGGTAAGAATGGATCTTTCAACTAAGAATCCTCATGTTTCTCCTATTGTTTATCAAAACATGCAGAATATGGTAACAATTGAAAACTTGATTAACAATACTGGACTAACAGCAGACAGATTTAATATTGTTGATGGTGGTTCAGGATACGATGGAACAAATGCATATCTAACAATTACATCTAATGTTGGTTATGGCGCAAATGCTTGGGCTGTGACAAACACACAAACAGGACAAATTTCATCAATTGTTGTGAATAGTCCTGGTGTAGGATATGTAGATGATGTTACTGTTACAGTTGGTGGCGGTTCTGGTTCTGGTGCAGTTGTCAACGTATCTACAGAAACAGGAACATCCGGTGGTCCAGCAATTGCTCGTTACATCTCTAAGACTGTAACTCTGCTTGATGGATTTGATGCTGGTGATCTAAGAGTGTTTATGACAGCAGTTAAACCGCCAGGTGCTAATGTTAACGTATACTACAAGGTTCGTAATTCATTAGATCCAGATCGTATTGAAAATAGAAACTGGGTAAGAATGGAACAAAAGACCAGTCAATATACATTCTCTACAAATAGAACACCTATTGAGTATGAATATAGACCTTCTATGACATCTAACAATATTACATACACAACAGACACTACAACATATAAGACATTTAATCAGTTTGCAATAAAGATTGTATTGTCCGCTAACAATACTGTGGCAAGTTCGATTCCTTATGTGCTTGACGTTAGAGCTATTGCACTTCCTGAGGACGCATACTGATGCAAAAATTAGTCAAGATAGAAGAACATGAAGAATTAAAAAAAGATATTTTTACAGGAGCAATTCTATTGTCTGATAGGAATATTGTAAATGAATATAAAAGTAAAAAAAGCATGATGAACAATATGCGTGATGTGAGCAATGAGATAAATACTATTAGACAAAAATTATCAGAATTGGAATCTGTCAAGACTGATATGCAAGAAATAAAAGAGCTTCTAAGAGGATTGGCAAAGTAAAATGGCTATTGCAAACGTTACGCTAAACCACACATTTGATGAATGGCGTTCAGCCACAAATCAACTTATTACTTTTGTCAATGAAGTAGATTCACAGCAACTAATCAATGCTGTATCAAATACTGCGGCTTTAACTGTTTCTTCTAGAAATATCAAAAGAAATGACACACTTTATCTTACACTGAACGTTTCCAATAGTGTTCTTGATAGATCAACTCTTAATGTTGCAACAGCTAATGCTGTAAACATAGTATTTGCTGCTCTTGCAAATACAGATGCAAGGTTGGTTTTGGTATCAAACGATGCTAACGTAATAAACTCTGTTGCTAATGCAGCTTTTATTCAAGCTAATGTTGCTAGAGTTCAAGCTAATGCCGCATGGACAAGTTCTAATGCAGTAAACGCCTTTGTTGCAGTTGTTGCCGCCGCGGGCAATAATTACATGATTGCAACTGGTGTTGATGTTGGTGCTGGCGCAAACATCTATGCTAGAACAGTCAGTGCTGCCGCTAATACTTGGGCAAATGTACAGACAGCAGTAGCAAATTCTTATGCTGAAACAGTAGGAACCGCAGGCAATAATTATACTAGAACTGTCGGTTCTGCTGCTAATGCATGGACTAATACTCAAATATCAGTAGCAAACTCCTATGCAGTTACAGTCGGTGCTGCTGGTAATAATTATTCTATTGCAGTTGGTGCAGCAAGTAATGTCTATGCTGAAACAGTAGGAACCGCAGGCAATAGTTATGCCAGAACTGTCGGTACTGCTGGTAATAATTTTATGACCACAACTGGTGTTTCTATAGGATCAGGAGCTAATGCTTATGCAGTCTTAGTTGGTGCAGCTGGTAATAGTTATGCCAGAACTGTCGGCACTGCTGGTAACACATACAGTGATACAGTTGGTACTGCTGGCAATAACTATACACGAACTGTAGGTACAGTTGGTAACACGTACAGTGAAACAGTAGGAACAGCTGGTAACAATTATACACGAACTGTCGGCACTGCTGGTAACACATATGCTGAAACAGTAGGAACAGCTGGTAACAATTATGTTCGCACTCTAGGAACAACCAGTAATGCATTCATCGTTTTAGCTTATACACAAGCAAATACAGGTAGATTCCACGCTAACGTTTCTTACGAACAAGCCAATACTGCCCGTGAAAGAGCAAACGCAGCTTATGATTTAGCTGCTTCTGTTTCAGGTTGCACAGCTCCAATTATTGAAGCCAATAAAGCTGGATTCGATACTGCTAATGCTGCTTATTTCCAGGCAAACACAGGTAGAGATATTGCTAACTTAGCATTTGTTCAGGCCAACCAATCATTTGAACAAGCTAACACAGTTAGAAATTTAGCTAATGCATCAATGCTCTTTATGAATACGACAGGTATTCATGTTAATACAGCATTTGCTCAAGCTAACACTGCCAGAATACATGCTAACAATGCATATTTACAAGCTAACAATGCACTGGCAAATACTTCAGGATCTTCTTTTGCCGGCAATTTACAAATTCCAACAGGTAATTTGACAATTGGTTTAGGAACAACACAGGGCATAAGACTTACAGTAAATGATCATGTAGCTATTGCAAATGTCTTTCCACAAGCAAGATTTTTAAGTGGTTCACAATACATCCAACTGAATTCCAATACTAATTTCGGTGGTTGGAATGATATAGTGCTTGATAGAGACATTTCTATAATCTTTACTAAGGGTTCAGCAGATGATGGTGCTAATCTTGTAATTGCACCATGGTCAGATAGCACATTTGGTTATAAACAAGACGGTTCTGGTCGTCACGGTTTTAATACAAGCAATCCAAGACATGCTCTTGACGCGAATGGTACAGCAAACATTTCAGGATCACTTTTAGTAAGTTCGATGAATGTTGTTCCTACGGTTCAATCTTCTTTCGATCAAGCTAACACAGCCAGAACACATGCTAATAATGCCTTCTTAGCTGCTAACACCGGTCTTGGTCTTGGTGCTGCCTTTGCTCAAGCTAATACAGCAAGAGTTCATGCTAATGCTGCATTCTTAACAGCCAATAGTGCTCTTGCAAACACTGCTGGAATAACAACAGCAGGATCACTGAATGTTCCTGGAACACTAACTGCAAATATACTGACAGTATTAGCAACAAATGGAGGAAATGAAGGCAGTCAAATCAATTTAAAGGGTGCTGTTGATCCTCTAGGTAGCACATATGACAATTGGGCAGTTGATATATATCAAAATCAATTAAGATTCTACACAAGTAGCACTAATACTAACACATATTACATCCAAAATCTCGGCACTGGCACTGTCAATATGTTGCTTGATGGTCATGCTTCAATTGCTTCTATGAATGTTGTACCAACTGTACAATCTTCATTTGATCAGGCCAATACTGCCAGAACTCATGCTAATAATGCATTCTTAGCTGCCAATACTGGTCTTGGTCTTGGTGCTGCCTTTGCTCAAGCTAATACAGCAAGAGTTCATGCTAATGTAAGTTTTGAACAAGCTAACACAGCTAGAATACATGCAAATGCTGCATTTGAAAAAGCCAACTCTGGTGCAACAATCATAAACACTGATGCTTTAAATGCGACCAGATACATCGTATTTACAGACAAAACATCTGGAATTTTGGCAAACGCAAATGTCGCATCCGCACTATCTTACAATCCATCAAGCGGTGCATTTGTTGCGACATCTTTGAAATCATCAGCGTTGTATGATAGTTCAAATAGACAGTTGCTAATTAAAGATTCTTCTGGCACTGTGGTATGGGGTAACTAACATGGCAGCTTATGTCGAACTTATATTAGATCAAGGCGCAACATTTAATAATATAATTAACTTATCTGATGATATTACAAATTCTAACATAAATGTGTCAGGATATACAGTTCGTAGTCAGATGCGTAGGTCTTACTATTCAGCTAATGCCACCGCAAATATAACTTGCACGATCACAAACTCAGCGCAAGGTGAAATTACTATGAGTTTAGATGCAGGCACAACAGCTAATATTAAAGCCGGAAGATATCTTTTTGATTTGGAAACCGTTGATACACTTGGTACTGTAAGTAGAGTTCTTGAAGGTATTATAACTGTAACTCCAGGAATAACAAGGTAAAAACAAATGTCTACTAAAGTTATAGTAAGATCATCTAGTCCAAATAGAGTTTCTATAAATAATCAACAACAAAAAACTGTTCGTACAGTAGGAATTGCATCAGCATCAACGAATAAGCTTGAAAGTTTAGTTGATGTTGATGCTTCTGATCCAGATAATAATGAAACAGTCGTTTATGATGCATCAAGTGGAAAATATGTAGTTAAACCATTACCAGCCGTAGACGGAGGAACGTTCTAAAATGTCAAATACATTAATTCAAATCAAGAGAAGTACGACTACGGCTACTCCCCCAAACGGCTCTCTTGCTGCTGGTGAACAGGCATATTCGTATTCTTCAAATACTCTTTTTATAGGTGCACCAGATGGAACTGGTGTTATTGCAGTAGGCGGTAAATATTACTTAGATACAATCATTGCAGCTTTTGCTCAAGCTAATGCTGCTTATACTTCTGCAAATACCGGTCTCGGACTTGGTTCTGCTTTTGCTGCTGCCAATGCAGCCTTTGCTGCCGCTAACGGAGCTTTCGCTTCTGCTAATGCTGGTCAAGCAACAGCAAATGCAGGATTTAATGTAGCGAATGCTGCTCTTGCATCAGCGAGTGCGGGTCAAGCAACAGCTAATGCGTCATATGCTTTTGCTAACTCTGCACATGCAATTGCAAACTTAGCTTTTGTTCATGCCAATGCTGCTTTCACAACTGCAAATGCTGCTATTGCATCAGCCAGTGCTGGACAAGCATCCGCTAATGCTGCTCTTGCAACAAGTAACGCAGCGTTTGATCAAGCAAATACTGCAAGAGATTTAGCAAATACTAAATTCAATTCTTCTGGCGGAACTATTACAGGTAATGTTGCTATAACAGGATCCTTAACTGTTTCAGGTAATGCATATACAATCGACAGTGAAACACTTAAAGTATCAGATCCTCTTATCTATCTGGCTGGTAATAACTACGTATCAGATATTGTAGACATTGGTTTTGTTGCAAACTACGTAAATGCAACAGGACAAAACGTTCACACTGGTATCTTCCGTGATGCAACTGTAAAAGAATATTATGTATTTGAAGGTTATGATAAAGAACCAGAACCAAATCATATTAATACTTCTGGCAATAACTTTACAATTGCAGTATTGAATGCTACACTAAGAACATCCAATATTATACTTGGTGGTGCAAACGCAATTCTTACAATTGGCGCTGCATTTAATCACGCTAATGCAGCACATGCATCAGCCAATGCAGGAATGGCAATTGGTAACGGCGCATTCATCGTAGCTAATGCAGCCTTCTTACATGCCAATGCTGCATATGCAATGGCAAATACAACATACTCTAACTATGCGTATCCTGCATACATACAGTCTATTGATGCATTTAATCAAGCCAATACAGCTAGAATTCATGCTAATACAGCACACGCTTCTGCTAATGCTGGAATGGCAATTGCTAACGCATCTTACGCATTTGCTAACTCAGCACATGCAATTGCTAACTTGGCATTCACTCATGCAAACGGTGCATATGCCCTTGCCAATTCTGCCACAGCACAAGCTGCTAATGCAACTTTCTTGACAACAGGTACAGTTCCTTCTGCCAGATTGTCAGGATCATATACAGGTATTACTGGCGTAGGTACAATCACTGCTGGCACATGGAATGGTTCTACTGTTGGCGTAGGTTATGGTGGCACAGGACAAACAACATTCACAACAAATGGCATTCTGTATGGTGATGGTGGTAATGCGCTCAAAGTAACTTCTGCTGGCACTGAAGGTCAAGTTCTACAAGCATCTGATACTGGCGTTCCTCAATTCGGTATGCTAGATGGAGGCACGTTCTAACACTGAAAGGTATTCGTTATGGATCAGAACAAGTTTATAAACACATATATTGATGTAAGCATTAACAGTCTTTTAGAATATGTAAAATCAAATCTCCAACTACAGACACAGGTTAAAGTCCATGAGTTTGTAGTTGGAGAAAAAGATCAAATTATTGCTGATCTCACAAAACAACTGACAGAAAACAAAATAGCCGAAGACTGGAAAGTCAAGTATGAGGCTGCCGAAACCAATTATTCAGAAATTTTGAAAAAGCTTTCACATATGGACACTCTTCTGAATCAAGTTGGTGAAATGAAGAAAACAATTATTTCCAAAGATGTTGAAATTGATCTTCTTAAAAAAGAAATAGAAGAGTTAAAGAGTCCATCTCCCAAAAAAGTCATAAATACGAAGATATCGAAAAAGATTGACCAAGGATCCTTGGTGCAGCAAACAAGTAAATTAGATGACTTTTAATGGCAAACACAGTAATACAACTTAAAAAATCTGCAATACCATCTGCAACACCATCAAATCTAGCCAATGGCGAATTGGCTCTTAACTATGCTGATGGTAAGCTTTATTACAAAGCAGCAAATGGTGCAATTACTGCAATCAATGCTACACAACCAAATAATTTTGGTACAGTGAATGCAAACAATGTTTTGATTGTAGCAGATAGTCCTAATGCTTTTCTTAGTGTGGTTCCTGGCGATAATATTTCAATCGTTGGCGATGCGATCAATGATAAGATTACAGTCGGTCTTACAAATGATGTTGCCGTTTCAGGTCTTCTTTCTGTAACAGCATCTAGTGGCGATGAAGGCGGTGAAATAAGACTTGCAAATGCAATCACAAATTCTCTTCTTGCTGGTCCCGTAAATATAGACATATATCAAAACAAATTAAGATTTTTTGTAGGTGCTGGAGATGCAAGAGGCGCATTCATCAATCTTGCAGCAACATCAGCAGGTGTTGGTACCGATCTTCTAGCAGCTTCTTCTGGCACAGATGCATATGCAAGAACAACAGCTAATCAAGCATTTGATAAAGCTAATGCTGCATTACCAAATGTTTCTGGTGCATCTTTCAATGGTAATCTTACAGTCAGTCAAAATCTTACCTCAGATCGTGTAGTTACACTCAATAACGGTAATGGTGAAAACTTCAAAGTTGGTGATGATACTTGGATAGGCGATGTTAATATTGCTAATGCTCTACGTATCAAAGGTCAACAAAACGCATCTATCGGTTATGTTATGTTTGGACCAAACGATGGCAAACTTTTAGGTCGTGCTGGTACAGACAATCTAACGTATGATGGCAATACTATCTGGCACGCAGGTATTGATGGTGCTGGTTCTGGATTAGATGCTGATCTTCTTGATGGTCAACATGGATCATATTATGGTATTGCATCAGACGTTACTGCTTCTTTCTTAAAAGCTAATACTGCCAACATAACTGCTGACAGAGCTTGGAATCATGCTAATGCAGCATTCATAAGTGCTAATATAGCTTTTGCAAATGCCAATACAGTAATGGTTTCAGCACAGGCTGCTTTTACTGTGGCCAATTCTGGATTCTTACATGCAAATGCTGCTTATGCTTTTGGTAACTCGGCTCACAGTATTGCCAACTTAGCATTTACACATGCAAACAATGCGTATCTTAAAGCTAACAATGCTCTTGCTAATACAACAGGTACATTTGCTGGAACTTTAACTCTTACAGGCAGAATAATTACAAATGATCTTGCTACAATAAATAGTTCCGTA
>JACCDW010529479.1_pt1 | contig 32075 bp, 27 predicted proteins | sample 7449781 | NCBI WGS metagenome assembly JACCDW01 (sample SAMN15323449, study PRJNA562643) | freshwater metagenome | isolation source: river surface water | place: USA:Blue River Watershed | collected 2017-08-18
AGTAGTGCGACTTATTCGTACTGATTTTGAGCAAAAAAAAGCACTTAGATTTCTCTAAGCGCTTATTTTAATTAGGTATTTTTGGTGGGCAGTACAAGTTTCGAACTTGTGACCCCTGCAGTGTGAAGACTAAAGCACTTTGCCATTTTCCTGTTTTAAATCAACAAGTTAGCTCATCACGCAGGGGCCAAAGTAGTATAGTTGTAGTATAGTTATGAATTATAAGGTTTTACTTTTTTAATCAATTTTAGAACTTATAGGACATCAAGCGTAAAGAGTCTTTACGCTTGTGCGTTTTGAAGTTCAGACGAGGCGTCGGCAAACGTTCAGCTTGTTCAAAGTATATGGAGTTTTCACACGCTCGGGTGTAGTAATCTGCGTCAAGCCTGTGGAGATTTGTATGAACAATTCCGAATCCAAGAAGCGACTATTGGCACTGCAGAAGTCCAAATTTTTTTATCCGTAGAAATTCAGGACGCTTTGCGCTTTGCTATCGAGAAGCTTTCTGACAGTGAATACCATGACGCGCAAATTACAAAGCCTGTCATGGCGAACAAACGATGGAGTCAAGCTGAAGAAAATCAGCTGGTCGAATCTTTGCTGGCTGGAAACTCCATAGAACTTATCGCAACCAATCTAGCCCGAAGCACCAACAGCGTCTTCAGCAGGCTACATCTTCTTGGTGTCATTTCGATCAACAGTTCCAAAGCGATTGATATTAAGTATCGCGATGTAGGCATTAAGGAAGAAACCATACAAATTGATCTCAACCGAAAGTGCATTGAATGCGCTGAACTGGTTGGCCCAAAGCGCCTGAAAAAGAATCCGAACTTCTATCGTTGTGAGTCGTGTCAATTGCAGTTTGAGGCAAGTCGAAAAAATGTATAGAGTTTTCGCTGTAACTTCTATGGAGGCCAGCGATGGAAAAAACAAGACAAGAACTTTTCGAATTGGTCTGGTCAATGCCCATGACCAAACTCTCAAAGCAATTCGAACTCAGTGATGTTGGACTAAGAAAGATTTGCGTTAAGCATCAGATACCCCTTCCCCTTCAAGGTCACTGGACTCGCAAACAATTTGGTAAAGAAGCTGCCAGACCAGAGCTACCAGATAAAGATTTCAACCCCATCATCGAGATCAACGACGATTACAAAATTCAGCTGAATCGAGAGCAGTCAGAGATAAAAAGGGCTACGATAAAAATCGCACTGAACCCACCTACGACAGAGCTACGAAAGCCTGAGGATCTAAAGCATGAGCGATGTATCACTGCATACAAAGAGATAAAAGAATTCGTCACTGAGATGGAGAAAAAACCTGGCGTAGTGAAGTTCGATACGATCAAAGACAAGTCTCCGAGCTTTCCACCTACTCACGCTTTCTCGTTTGAATATTTTCGATCATCTAAAAATGCAATACCCGTGTATGCAACGGCAAGAAATGCGATTCGCGCCATTTGTATCGCCGATGAAATTTTTGAAAGACTACAACAAAAAGGCATAGAAATAGAGTTTGAATTTAGTGACCGCCACGGCTCTGCAATGTATGCAGTAAAAGAGCGTGATCGACTGCAATTTCAATTCAGGGAACCATACACAAAGGTCAGCCGCAGCCCAACACTTAGCAAAATTGAAAAGCAATTACATGACTACATATGGGGATCTGAAAAAGTTGAAGTTCCAAAAAATGAACTTTGCATAAATTTTGGTTGGAAATCCTACCTTCATAAATCAATCAAAGACTCGCGCCTAAAGCTTGAACATCAGATCGATAGGATCGTGGATTACATAGTGGATGATCTAGATGAAAAGATTGAGTCACGCAAACAAAGCGAGATTCGAGCTCGTGAAGCTGAAAGAACAAAATACGTTTGGGAGTACAACGACCGTATTGCTAAATCTCGAAAGAATCAACTTGAACACGCACTAAAAGAAAGCAAGGATTTAGAGAACCTTATTCGCCTAAAGGCCTATCTCAAAACGATGAAAGGGATCTTTTCAAAACTGCCTGCCAATGAGAAAGCAGCTGGTTTTACGTGGATTGAACTTGTAAAGACTGAGCTCAAAACCATACAACCAATTGAGACTCGGATCAAAAGAATCAAACGAGCAGCTAAGAAGCCCACAAAGAAAATCAAAGAGCTTTGGTATGTTGATCCGTTACCTGATGATCACCAGCCAGACTTTGAAGCCATATACGCAGAAGAGCGAAGACATTACATAGACTAGAAATTGTCCAGCAACGAAGAAACATAGTCTTTTGGTAATTGATGTCCTGCGTTCGGCACAACAGTAACAGGCAACCCAAGCAAGTTTGCAAACTTAGAGACGTTTTCTGGATTGCTCTGCCAGTCCTCTGAACCAACATGAAACGAGCAGTTCATTGGCGCTGGGTACTGATTGCTTCTAGCAAGCTCACTTAGTCGATCAGCGTAAGGTGGGATAAATCCCATGCTGATTTCTTCGCTTGAAAACTCCCCTACGATTGGTGACAGCAGCAGTAACTTGCCAATGTATGGATCCAATTTCGACAACGCATGAAGCAACAAATAGCCACCAAATGAATTGGCAATGATCTTGGCATCCTCGCGCCAAAAGTGCTCTTTTATGTCACTGGCAATCGTGGTCACTTGATCGTTGAAATCAAGCTTCTTAAAGTCACCCATCGTCTCTCGTCCAACGACTTCATACGCACGAGCAACTAAAGCCTGCCCCAATCCGTTGGTGATTCTGCCGCCGTGACCCGGAAGATAGTAAATGGCATTTTTTCCAGCTTTACTTGCATTCATTAATTTATCTGCATTTGTTTTTGAAATGCTAATTTCCAGGCCAATTAAATCTTTTTGCATAAGCATTGAAGTACTTTTCCTTCAACCACTTTAGATCGTTTACCCAGTCAATCCTGGCTTGTGGTTTACGGTAATCTTTTCCAACTCGCCCGTCTGCCAATGATTTGATGTGGGCAGCTATACGGTAAAGCCTTTGTGCGCCACCACCACGCCCCCACTTAGAGATGTAGTCATCATCACTGTCATCACTAAATTCTAGTTCTCTGGACTCAAAGCAAGTAGTAAGAATTTTTCTTCTCTCGACGATAGAGAGCTCAGAAGTTGCACCAACTCGATAACCAAGAATGTGAAGTGGTGACTCAGATACACCAAAGTCTTCGCCATCAACTTCTACAACATCTTCAGAGTCTTCACTGATAACAATCGGCCATGGCTCAGGCAAGGACATCAGAAATTGCAATGCAGGATGATCCTCGGCAAAAGCTTCTAAAAGGCTAGAGTCCTCTGCGTCGAAAGGATCTCTGCCTGTTACAAGTTTGGCAAAGAACATCTCTTGAGAATAAATACGCAAAGTAGTTCCTTGGCGAGCCTCTATTTGTGAAAGTAAATCTGCTTTTGACCACCCTTTTCTACCAACTATCAAGTATTCCAAGTCAGCATCTGGCATTGCATAAAACTGATAATCTAAATCAACCAAACTCGATTCTAAGAACTGGTCATTCCATGGACCATATCCAGATGATCCAAGCCAGCCATTCTCAATCAAAGTAACGTCAGGTCCTGCATCCTCCAAGAGCCATGCGAGGACAGTTGGATTCGCAAGTGATGAGTTAAATTTTCCTGCGGCACTAGCTGCTTGTGATAGTTTTTCAAGCTGCGAAGTAAGACGATTTATTTCAAGACGATCTTTACTTGATGCCTTAATTTTTTCTTGTGCTGACTCATGACTTAAATGAAGCGCTTTATATTTTTCAGAAAGATCGTCAAAATTTCTTTTAACTAGTGCTGCTTTCTTGTTTTCGGACTCAAAAGACTCAATCAAGACAGTAAGGCGTTTCTCTTCTTTCCTGAGCTCAAAGTTTTTATTTTTAATATTGACTATTTGAGTTTCTTCGCGCTTAACGTCTTTTTCTCTTTCTTTTAAATAAACCTCGCGTTCGTTCAATTCAGCGGTTAACTGACGAATCGTTGATCTTTCCTGGCGAAGTTCAGCCAATCGAACTGAATGCTCGCTCTTTTGATCCTTTGATTTAGATTCAATTTCCCTATTTCGAAACTCAAGCTTTTCCGTATCTTTATCCAGTTGTTCAACACGGCCTCTAAAAACAAACAACTCACGCGCCCAATCTTCTAATTTCCCGGAACGTTTTTCAATCTCTGCCTGTTGTCCTGTTAACTCAGCTGCCTTTACATTCAATTCGATTTCTTGATTTGACAGCAGTTTATTCCAATCCGTAATCTCAGCTTCTCTCTTGTTTAGAGCCTCGTCAAGGCACTGCCGACGGACCATGTCGGCCTCACGCGTTTCAACGGACAGTCTTAGAGCCTCAAGCTCAGTTTGCAGCTCGTTTAATTGTTTCTGTCTTTGATCAAGTGATTGATGTTCCTCATATTTTTTGATATGAGGTTCAATATTGTGCTTCCAGTGTTGCTCTCTGGATTGCAAATCCATTGCTTGCTGTTGGAATTTCTGCCGCTCTTGCAGAAGTTTTTCGGATTTTTCCGCAAGTCTTATTTCTCGTTCCTGGTACCTAAGTTCTTTCTCATTATTTGAGGCAACCAAATCCTGCAGTTCTATTGCGTTCGCATCACGCTCAGCGTTTGCAGCCAGAAGTTCTGGCTTTAGTCTAGCCAGCGTTTCTTGCAGTTCATTGATCCTATTGGTCGCCTGGGCTATCTGATCCGCTGATGTGCGTTTGAACGTTTCAAAATTGTCACCAAGTTTTGCGCGTTCAGCTCGTGAGGCATCAAGGCTATTTGTTAATGAATTGATTGAGCTTTCTTTGTCAATAACTAAGTTTTTTAACTTAACTAGTTCTTCCCCGATTGAGTTTCGGTCATTACTCAACCGTGTGATTTCTGACTCCAATTTAAGGATGTCGGCATTTTTTTCAGCCAATGCTTTTTTTAGCTGATTTATTTCGTCTCTTTTAAAAATATCATCAAACAAGCCCATTCAGAACTCCTGAAATATTAGCATCGGCAATGTAGCAATCTTTAAATTTTCAATCAACATCTTTGGTTCGAGCAAGGACTCCTTTAACCTTTTTTGCGATTCGAGTAAGAATTGACCAACCATTTATCTGACCCCAGTCTTTTAATCCTAACGAGGGCAGAATGCCAGCAATTTTTTTATAAGCGGCCGTTTTTATATTTTCATCGATTGCAGCGATTTCACCTTTAAGCATTCTTTGGGCATGTCGCTCAAGCGTGAACTTGCTGCCAAGTTGAGTAACGAGCCAATCTAACAAAAGTGCCCAAGCCTGTTCGTTGTTTATTGAGTCATCGACAATTAATGCCACCAACTTCTCGATATCTGTGTTTTTCGCAAGGCTTGATACGAATGCAAGCGCTCCAGAAAAATCAGCGCTTGTAACTGCTGAACCGTTAAAGCAATTGAGCAAAGCTTCAGGCGTTGGTGAGGTCTTTTCGACGTCAGTTTGCTTTCTTAGGAAAGCTGGAATTTCAAAATCATCCATGCCGCCCGAGTCCATAGAGTCAATCTTTGACGAGCGGGTTCGGCTGGTTCGCCAAACTGAAGGCATTGAAAGACTGTCGTAACTGACTGACTGTTGGATGTCCGTTGATCGATTCATCCTGTAAAGAACTCTTGGCGATGCAACGCTGCCAAAGCCGCTGTGCCCAGCTGCTTGCATTTGTTCGATTTGTTGCAGCGATGGCATTCCGCTTGCTTTGTCTTCTTCTGCACGAATGTGAACCAGGAACAGATTGCTTTGTTTGCTCACAAGTTGATATTTGAGTGCGATGGCCAACGATTCTTCAGGCGTAGTTGCAGACGCCATTTGCTTGGCTGCACCAAGCCGTGCCAAGGCTGAGTCTTGAACTTCGCTGATAGATTCAGGGCTTGAGCTGGTAATTTGTCCGTCAATTTCCCATGTTAGCTTTGGGGCGCTTTGTGGTGCTTCAGTGAATCTGGCAAAGACATGAACGGTTTCACCGTCGTAAATTTGTGCAGGCAATGGCGATTGCCACTCAGGATTGCCACTCCACTCAACCTTCAGATGTGCAGCCTGTGCACCACGCATCCTCCGGAACATACGCATGATTGCTGCTGATATATCCTCGTTGGGCGATACGAGCTCACAGGCTCCTCCGGTTTTTTCTGCCAAGTCCCGCAGCAGGCTCTCCGCTGGTGAACTACCCACACCGATGGCGAAGACTCGCTGACCAACCTCTGCGCTCGCTTTAACCACTGCCTCGACGTCCCAAACGTCTCCATCCGTTATCAGCAGCACGCTGGGCTTGTGGATCGCGAGACTCGGTCCTTCGATGTCGTTGAAAGTTGAAATGAGGGCATCGTTCAGTTCAGTGCCACCCAAATTTGCTTCTGTCTTCGAAATGGCAGACGCCACGAAGTGGACAGTTGCCGGAGTACATGTTCGAAGGCTGCTTAGATCGTGACTCACATCATCGCCAAAGCGACTGTATGAAATCAGGTCGTCAGAGTTAAGTTCTTGCAAGATGCTGTGGATCGCGGATTTGGCCGCTTCAATACTGTCGCCTTGCATAGAGCCTGAGCAATCCACCAAAATTTTCATCATCAACGGTGCGGCTTCGTGCACTGGGAGTTGTGGGCAGAAACTGGCCAGTACCATCTTTTGATCACCATCTGGTGCGGTTACAGCAAACGAATGACCTGCCAGTCCTTCGAGGTTCAAAATGAAGTCTCGGTCCAACATGCCACCGCTTTCCAGTAGCACTGCAAGCCCATGTTCAATTGCCGTGGTACTGACCTTATGGCTGGGGCACATTAGCTTGGCCTTGGCAATTTGCCCCAAGATGTCTAACTTGAGGGTGAGTGGGTACTCTGCCATGGGGTTGACCGAGTCCGTCTCATGCACTGCAAGTCCACCTGACTGATGTGATTCTCCGAATCTTGGCGCTATGACAGTGGGAATGCATAAGCGCACCTGGCCTTGTTCAAATCTGAGAAGCTGAGCGTATTCGATCTCAATGGTGACTTCTTCTTTGTCCTTGAGGTTGCCCAGGTTAGCGGTGTAGAGCCCCGAAGCAGACTGTTCAACCATCACTGGCGTGTCCCCGTCATCGATGGCTTCTTCATATTTCTTGGTGGCTTTTTTCTTTTCAATGACGGTGGCTTGTAGCCGTTTGCCAGCGATCTCAACGTTCAAGCCCAAAAGCGTGGCTCCCCAGGCGAGGGGGAACGTGTAGACGGTCTCCAGATTTTTACCCGTGTCATTGCGGTACCGTTGCTGGACCTTCATGCTCAGCAACAATCCTTCAAGGTTTCCGCTGAGGTGAACGGATTTCAGCGCGACGGTTTCACCGGTTGCACTTTTAAAGCTGGTTTCTTGTGTCATTCGGGCTACTCCTGAATCGCTTGCTGCTGGCGACGGAACGTACCGTCGAAAAAATTGGGTAAGGGGAGATGTAGATTGCGCGTCCCCTTGTTTCGCGCTAGCGGATGGCTGTGTTCGCAGTTGTTCGTTTAGGTCGATCAAACACGGCCCACAAAGCGGTTTCGCATCTACAAGGCTTGTCCCGCTCGGCGTCACATGACTTCGACCCTCTCAAACCCCATCGTTATCTTTTCTCATAACCCTCTCGGCTGCCTGCATGACTTCGCGGACAAAAGCGCGGACTTGTTCTGGTGTCATACCTGCTTCCTCTGGTGAAATTTGGATTTCTAGGCCTGGCGCGACGAAGAGGTGACTTCGCACTTCAATGGAGCCTGGCCGACGCTGCCGTGTAGGAACTGGGGTATCGCCGCCCGTCATGACTTCCCGTATCCGTTCAAGCGACACGCCAGCTTCCGTTAGCTGCTTGACGCGGAGCAACTGGTCGAGGTGGCGGCTGGTGTAGTGGGCGGCGCGAGTCTCGCCAATGGGGCGCTCAACTAAGCCCATCTGCATGTAATAACGCACCGTCCTTTTTGTCAGGTCGGTGAGCGTGCACAGCTCATCAAGGGTAAAAGTTTTATCGCTCATGGCAATTGTTTGTTTCGTTAAGCACAACTATAGCAGTTTTACTGTCACAAACAACTGTTTATAAAAATAATTTAACTTGTTGACAAAAATTGTGGCGCCGGCGTGTGAGTGCGTAGGGAGGACATGAACCAGCAGGAACCATTTGAGCTATGCCTGTCGTGACCGCGATTACGGTTCAAAAAAGCACTATGTTTTCTGCCTAAAAACCACGCTTTTGACCCGATAACGCACTTTTTGTCTGACTTATGGTCTTGAAGGGGTGCTGGGTACGTGAGTGAAATACCAGTTCGTCCTTGTCTCTTTCGTCATAGCCATTGGTCATGGGCTCGATGGGGGTTACTGGTTTATGGATGGGGGTTGGTAGCTGCGGGTAGATTCTTTGCTGGGGGTTGGGTTTCATCAGCTCCTTGTGAAGATGCTGGGCCAGTTGTTGATGTTGCTGGGTCTGCTGTTTTGTAGCTTGGGTTGGAGTCACTTGCTGGGGGTTGGGCTTGGGTAGAGGTATTGGAGCTGGGGCCATTGGCGCACGCTTGGGCTTAACTGCCTTGGTCTTTGATTTGGCTGAAGCTTTATGTGGAGTTTTTGGGAGGGGTCTGGCAATAGGCTTTGCCGGGCTAGCCACCCTACCCTTCAGGCTTGATGATTGAGGCACCTGGGTGCTGTCAGCCTGCGGGACTGGTTGAGCAAATGCTGCCCACATCTTGTCAGATATCAACTTCCAAAGTGCCAGTTGGTCCTCTGGGTTTGCAATTTCCATAAATCTCATGTTTGGTCTCCTTTTCCTATATTTATTTATCCTTTGCCATAAATAAATGCATGCGAATATTTGAGCTTGCCAAACCGAAATCACCAGAGCAACTGAGACTTGATCAACTGAAAGCCTCAAGCAACCGTGCCACTGATGCGCTGAAAGTTGAACGTGAAAGACAAAAGGCACAGCGCGCACAAAAGGCTTTGAGTCAAGTACTCAAACCCAAATCGAACACGATGAAACCAATTCAACCAATCAAACCCAGATAGCCAAAAGAAAGCCGACGCTAAGGTCGGCTTGTTAAACATCTATGTGTTTAATTGGCTTTGGCTGGCAACTTCAAAGTTCCTCGTTTGTTTGATGTCGCTTCTTTGTCAAAGCCAGCTTTGACCAGTCCGCTAACAGCTTCAATACGCCCATCAAGTTCGCCAGCGTCTACAGCCGTTCGCAACACCTCCAGCGTAGTGATAACGCCTGCAATGTTTTCTGTCTCAATGGCATTCTTGCCTTCGACTACTTCGAGTGTGCGAGCACCATAGCGAACAGTGATGCACATCTTGCCGTTATCGCTTGGCCACCACCATGGCTTCAAGCGCTTGGGGATCTCAACTTTGCGCGTCTCCCCTGTTGCCTCATCTTTAACGCTGCGGATCTTTACTGGCACAAACTCAGTTCCAGATTGAACAGCCTTGGCCATTTGTATCTGCTCATGAAGTTTGTTGCTGAGCTTTTGACGACGAGCATGCTTAGGACTGTTGCCCTGTTGAGGCTTGCTGGCTACGAATTTCAATGCGCTTAAACCTGACATTTGATACTCCTTGTGTGTTGCAGGAATAACTAATTTATTGTCAGACCATGCCTCTGGACAACCGAAATGACTGGTAACCCGATAGATTGGAAGGACTCAGATCGGTGAAAATTACGAATGTCATACAGGCTTTAAGCCTGAGTAGTACGCCATAGCTCGCGCTTGCTCAAGCGCCATTCGATCCTTGTGTTCTTGCTCTTCACGCTTTGCATTTAATGATCGTGGCATGTAGCGTTCAATCTGCTTGGGCGTGAGGTGCCAATATGGGTTGCCTGTTTGCTCGCGCATTTGCCACTCAATTTCGCTCTTGAATTCAGCACCCAATCGACGCTTGAAGAAAATTGCATCATGGACGTTAGCAATTGGTGTGTGGCCCTTAGCTATAGCGGCTTGGCGAACAATGTCCATGACGTGCGTTTCACCGTGCTGATAAAGGTAGGCGAGCACCTTGGCTTTGCTAGGTCTTCCGCTGTCTGTCTGAAGGTATCGCTCGCGCAGCAAATCAGGACGAAACTTCTTGAACAAATCATATAAGTAGTCGTCCAATGCGTTTTGCTCTTTGATGAACAGCTTGACCGTATCGTCGGCAAGAAATCGCATTCTGTCTTCGGTGTTTTGCAAAATCTCAACAAGCGCTGGGTTGGTCCAATTGCCAGATGCATCTAACCACCCTTTTGCAGTTTGGCGAGCGCCAAAGCTAATTGCAGTAAAGGCTTGCTTGAGCAGCTTTGGCCTTAGATCTTTGGGTACTGGACTGCTTTCTGGAAAAACGTAATGGCGCACTGTCGCCATGAAATCTACCTTGTCTTCCAAGTACAAGAGCGTTGCAGGAAATGATTTCTTTAGATCCTGATCAAGTCCACTAGCTGCTAAGTAGCCACGGGCGTAGCCCATTTTCCAAGCGACTACGCTGCTGCGGATGTCGTACTCCCAGCAGTTGCCCAGCATGGCACGGCGAAGCTCCTTATTAACGTTTTGAACGCTGGTGCCCTCGTAATAGGTACGGCCAAACGGACTAAGCTTTTTACGCTGAAGGTAGTAGCCCTTGGTCACAGAGGCTATACCAAGAATTGTTAAAGCTTGGCGAAGCGCCAAATCTTTCTTTGGCCCTTGGATTAAATTAGATTCTGTTTCTAACCAGTAAACGTAGGCTTTGACGGACTCAACATCAACAGGTACCCAATCAAAAAGCAGCTTTAGCTTGTCCTCGCGCCATTCCAAGTTGTACTCTGGATATAGGTGATCAAACAAGGCAATGTTGCTGACATCATCACCGCTCAGGTACGCATCGATTTCTTCGTCAGTTGTGGCGGCAGACAGGGATGCAGCAGGAACCTGCAAGGTGTTTTGTACGGTGACCAGTGGTGTGAGCTTGACCTGTGAATACTGACCAGAGAACTTAGTACCCTTGACAACCGTCTGAACGATGTCCAAGTCGTTGTCCGTAAGCCATTTGTGCAAACGAATCTTTTTGGGTCCGATCTGCCCGCCTTTGTTTGCCAGTTGGTCTAGTGAAATTGCGTAAAGTCCTAGTTTGCGTTGCTCGGGTGTTTGCCCACGCTGTAGGGCATCAAACAGCATGGATTCCACAACGCTGATGTATTTAGCTAGCGCTCGTTTGGCAGCCGCAGCTGGCTTAGGAAAAGCCTTCTGTAGGGCTGCTTCAACCGACTCATGGACTGTGAGCTTGATCACTGGATACACGTTCCTTGTAAATGAAATCTAGGATTTCCAGTGTATTTAGCACCTTTTTACAGATTTCACGACCACAAAAAAAGTCACAGACATATAGTAATTTAGATGCCTGATTTGATGAAATATATTGGATAAGTGGGATTTAGGAGTGGCGTTGCCACCACATGCCGAAGGCATGCAGCTTCTTTAATGACTAGGGAAATGAGTTTTTTTTTTAAGAACAGGTTTTTTTCACTATTCAATGTGAAAGAAAATCTAAAAGAATAATAAATCAAACGCTTCCTTCGTTCTCTATAACCAAAATTCTAGAAGCTACCCTTGGGTGCGCAACGTGTTCACACCCAATATTTGCATAGAACACATCACCAGCTTCTAGTATTGCGACAGCCTCGACGCCATCTATTCGGTAATGCATGTCAACTACTCCATCCATCACAGCAAAAACTTCTTGGCCATCATTAACATGCCATACGTAGGGCTTATCGGTCCAGTGCAAACGAACGCTAGTGCCAGAGAATGTGGCAACGTTAAGAGCATCCCACGGCCTTGAACCTTGAAACTCTTTGCTTCTGATGATTTTCATATTTTCACTACATGCAAGAGCTTTTGTCATTCTGGAAGATCTTTCGTTGTACCGTTTAATAGCTGGCTAGTTTTAATTACCAATTCCTCTGCATCAGCCATTTGTGCGATTTGATTCAAAGATAAAAGTGCAAAAAAACCAGCGGCCCGGATTACCTCTGCTACTTCTTTGGGCTCGTAATTAGGTTGTATTGAACCGGATTTCAAGCGCCGAGTAACTTGAAGCATACCGGCATGGGTATAGCTATTCATAGACTTCCAGACGTTAGTGTGAATGCCTGAAAGCACCTTGCCTGAAAAATCCGGATGAACTTCTATGGCGACAATCAGTTCCTTAAAATCTTGCTTAATCTTATCCGTAGCAACGAAACGATTTAGTTCATCAGTTGTCGCACAAAGCCGCAACCAAGTGCCACGAACAAAAGACTCAAACTGCGCCCTAACAAGTGCGTAAGCTGGTCCGTAGATTTTCGCCCCAGACAGGTGAACGATCCCAGCTTGATACTCTATTGCTAGATCAAATAAAGCGCCGGGCACAGAGAAAACATTTGCAGGTTTAATTTCAAGACCATCCTGATGTTTTGCGATCCAGTTAGTCAATTCAATAGCATTTTTCAGAAGCTGTCCGAGTTCATCTTTAAATTCCATAGGGAATCTTTGTAACACGTGAGTCAGACTTCGCCACTGAGCGATGCACCGTATCTATTCCAGTCAACCGCTGGAACTGTTCCAAGGCTTTGGAGTCGATCAAGTAATCCGAACAGGAAAATAGCAAGTGCCCCTTGCTTTTTACTAAGAATAAGGGTGCTGTTGGAAAATTGAAATGCACTATCAGACAAAGCTATGCCGCAATCAAGACTGCGCTCGCCGTTAAGACTGGAAATAATTTGAGAAAAACTTTGGCTTGCACATCCATCGACCCAATCAGTTCCCGCAGCGACGATACCTGCCACGATTGGAAATAAATTCTTTGGCGGGTATTCCCCACCAGCATGCTTAATCGGAACACTGGTTCGCTCTAGTCTACGCACAGATGCAGCCTTATCGGCTGCGTATTCGAGATAGTTTTTATTGATAGTTGGCTTGACTTCAAATACTGCATACACAGCCTCAGCTGGAATAAATCTATGGGATTGCTGGTCGAGAAGTGTTGGTGTGTACTGAGGATCGAAAATGATGATGTCAATTTGGTCGCTTGTTACACCGTTGCAATCAACCACTATTCCTTGAGTTAATCCGTATCGATTTGGAAGATACTTACGCAATACTTCAATGAAATGGAGCTCGTTCACCTCCCCCATAACACCATTGTGAGTAATTGATTTACCCGATAAATCAAGTTTGACACGCAGCACTTCTTGCTCAGCGGAAAACGCTTTTCGCAGAAACTTTCTGCCGTCGATCAACGATATTTCTTTAGCTTTATTCATATCACCAGACAATTCGTTCCCATGTATTCATTTCAAGAGATGTTCGAGCTTGAATTGCAATTGCAGCTTTTTCGGCAACTGTGCAATCATCTGATACAACGTTGCTACCGTTTGCAGGGTCGACATAGCGAACTGATTGGATGTTGTCGCGCAGGTACTCAAGGGTAGATAAGACGTTTTTTTCGATCTCTCCCTTTTTTGCGTAGTGCAGTGCATCAATTGCAGCAAGCTCAAGATAGAAAGATGGAAAGCGAAGGTTGTGCCGTGTTCGCCATAACTTTAACAATCTAATCTCATCAAGGCGTCCGCTGTTCGAAACTATATTGATATGAGTCTTTACATCAGTTTTAGTCCAACTGCCTGTCCGATTTCGGTACAGGCTGTGTTCGTTACCAAACTGAGACTGACGACGACCTGGGACAAGATCAATCGAGTAACCATTAACAGAGGTTCCCACAGAAACGTCTTGCTTTCTGACTGAGTAACCCGCACTAGCTACAGCTTTGCATAGGGATTCATACATATCAGCCAGAGTGCCGGGTGTATTCGAACTGAGAGACAAAAAAATGTCAGCATCGGTTGCGAGAGAAATACCAGTTCCTTTGGCGAGTGATCCTGAAAATTCTGCAGCCTTTAGATTTCCGTTACTCCACTTCTCGAGGATTGGGTAAATCTTTTCTCCGGCTGCCTTCGCTCCAGTTGCATCAACCGCAAATTTTTGAACAAGACTTCTTAAGTAATCTTCTGCGGACACAGCACCCCCTCAGCGTGATTTTGACTAGTGATAAGCAGTCTGCTAGAGATTTTTACTTTTCCTAAAAGTAATCATTTTAGTTGAACTTGAAATATTCGTCGAGCTTTTTCAAAAGCCGCAGTTGCCTTGCTGTGCGTCAGCTTTCTCCTAATTGATGAAGTTCTTTAGTACTCGCTAGGTAACATGATTACCCAGTGTTCACCGTCCCAGCAGGCGTACAACGAGATAGCGTGCATCGGAAAGTCCGTATAAGGAATATCCTGGCGCGCGTGCTCGCTTCCACTGCCATCCTCGTAGATCATCGTTGCCCTGTTGCCATTGACAGTCACGCGCACTTGGACAAACCAGTCCTCAGTGCCAATCTCGCTTAGGTGACTGGCAATTGCATCCATCATCCAAAAACACTCAGCCTCTTCTGCCAAGTACTTGGTGCCATCTGTCAGTAGGTGCCTTCGGCTGATTCGGTAGTAGCCCGTGGTGCCAATAAATTGAGTTAGCTGGATTGGATCAAACGTTTTGCGCATTTGAGACCTCCAGCTTTGCCAATTCAGATTGACTGTCTGCCAAAAGGTCAATGCGCAAGTTAGGTTGAATGTTGCAGTACAGATGATTGATCGCATAGTTCACAACCTTCCCACGCTCGTAGTCCGTGCTTGCGTTATCAAACTTGTCTGAGTAAACCTCCAAGTCATACATCGCGCGTTGCAAGGAGTTGATCGCGGATTGCAAACGTTCCTTTGCTATTTCACGTACCTGCTGTGCTTGCAGTTCTTTTAGCTCTCGATTTACGGTCATCTCTAGTCCTTTGTTGTGTGTGTGACCAAAGTTTGTTTTCAGACACGCAAATGGACAACCGACATTTGGTAACCCGATAACTTGAACGGGTACCGAGTAAAAATCACCATGGTGATTTGATAAGTACTCCACCTAAATTTTTCGCAGCCCATTTTTTTAGATCTGTAGGACCCATTCGGGCTGCACCAGAAGAAAACATTGTTTTTACAAATTTCGCCAGCACACCGCAAAAACTGACGCGCTAAAACGCCCTACAGCACATTGTTTGCGTCGCTCGAATGCTGTGAGTGCTGGAAGCCCTGTTCAGCGCTTGTAGGGCTGATTTGAAGCATGCGCTTGCTGGGCACTCAATGAGTGCGAAAGCCGCGCAGAAATCTATGAAAACTCACATTTATAAAGATTTCGTACAACGGCTGTTGAAATCATTGAAGATTTTTTCAGTGAAAAAGTTATCCACAGCAAGTCCAATTCGCGCTGCTCTAGCTGGGTAACCCGCCACTTTGGACGGACTCCGGTTGCTCTGATAAATATGTGAAAACACAATGCAATTAACACAAACACATGATTTAGGAGAAATTGAATGGCACAAGCAAAAACACTGACAAAAGAAGAGATGACGCGTGTAATGGACTACATCAACACACGCCGCTTCGCGCAACGCAACAGAGCAATGATGCTGCTCACACACCTAGCTGGTTTAAGAATCGGCGAAGTCGCTTGCCTACGCTGGAGCGATGTGATGAACTTAGACGGAACAGTAAAGGACGAGATCCGCTTGCTGCCCGACATGACCAAGGGCAGACACGCTCGTACAGTTTTCGTCAACATAAAGCTGCGCGAAGAATTGCAAGCCTACGCAGCACAGGCCAAGTGTGTGGATCGCACATACCCATTCTTTGCAAGCCAAAAAAGCGTTAAGGCAGGGTTCAGTGCAAACAGCTTAGCTCAAACGTTCGCCCTGCTTTACGAGGGCGCTGGACTTGAAGGTGCCAGCAGTCACAGCGGTCGCAGGACGTTTCTAACAAACCTTGCAAACAAAGGCACCGCGATACATATTTTGAAAACGCTTGCTGGTCACCGCAGCATCAGCACTACAGCTGCTTACCTGTACAGCAGCCCAAGTCAGTTAAAGGCAGCTGTGGAACTAGTTTGATATCTCTAAAAATCAATTAGGATTATCAATAGGAATTTCTTTAAGAAGATACACCGTGTTACTTAAAATTCGATCGAACTCAGCCTGAAAATCATTAGTATTTAATTTAAGTTTAGAAATGACTTTTTCATACTCAGAACCTTTTCGATGAGCAACACCAGCAGAACGAATTGATTGAATTGCTTTCAATGAACTAATGTGCTTTTCTAAGTTTTGAGTATTCAGCTTAACTAGAAAATTCTCAAACAAACTTAAAGAACCAATTTTAGGATCTGAAACCCCAGTTGCCTTTCTAAGTTCTTCTTTATTTAATGAATCAATGACAATTTTTGCTAACGCTAGTATTTGGGAGTCAAACTCAGATTGCTCATTAGTTAACATTGAACGAATTGATGCAAAAAAATGACGATCGTTAACAGACAAAGGCAAAAATAAGTGCCACTTATGTTTATCGAACCACTTTACTTGAAATGAACTGAAAAAATATTTAAATTCATGCTCAGGGTTCTCTGGGTCAGAAAAATTACCCATGAAACTTCTCTCGAAGTTTGTTCTACTAATTTTTTTTCCATCAGCGAAAATATTGAAACTTTTCCAATATTCTTGCTCTTTAGTTGGCAAGTCTTGACCAAGGTCACCTAGAAAGACAGACACATGATCTTTAGCATTATTGTCAAATCGTAAACTCCATGAACCTCGTCTAGATAAACGACCATCACCTATCAAATACTCTTCAGAGGAGTAGTATTTTTGCATTACCTCTTTTTTAAAAAAAACTGATGTTAAGTAGTTAGGAGCCTCTTTATTTGCCCCAAAGTAGTTAGATAAAACCTCAGGATTGCAAGTATATTTTTTCGGACTATCAACATCTCCTCCAATAATAAAATCTAAGTAGACCTTTTCAACTTCGAAAGGCCAAACACGAGACATCTCAATACGATCACAACGAACAAGCTTTTTACCTAACAGTCTGGAGAAGGAATTAAAGCCTTTAAAGGAGTAGTTATCAGAAAAAATTGAAAATATTAAATGTGAATTTTCTTCCTGTAAACAATATTTTTCATTATGTATAAATTTTCTCGTTATATCAAAATATAGTAAGAGATGCATCTGTTTTGCAGCCATAAATGACGACAAATAATGACGTCTAATCTGCACTTGATCAGGGTATATCTTTATCACATCAACTTCATCGCCTACCTCATCAAAAGCGATATATTTTTTCCCATCTTCAAGGTAATAAAGGTTGTGAAACAATCGAAATTCTTGATGGATTTCAACATAATCAGACATCCGATCATGAAATTCACGAATAAGAACTAAGCGTAAAAATCCTTCTTCTTCGTTTGAATAGTAATTGACTTTCTTTTCGCCATTCACATAGTTAATAACAAAGCCTGGACTTCCAGCGCCATACGTCAAGTCCCACGATGTATTCTTAAGAGCGACTACAGATTTCTCATTCGTTACAAAAGCACTATACATACCCACAGATTCCGAAGCTTGGTTTATCGGAGTGCTTTGATATACTGTTATCCAACTTTCTTGGCCATGTTTATTTTTTATTAATTCAATGTAATCATCAAATGGATTTTTTAACATTAAATTCTCTTTTATTAAATTAAATGGTTTTGGTTAATTTGAAAGAGACCTCGTATCGGTAGAAAGAGATATCCGGTGTCATTGCCAAAGCACGACGAATCCGAGTGTCATCATCAAGAGCAATGATGACACCTTTCACACTTTGATTTGGTTCGGCAAGCTCTTGCTTGACGTAGCCCATATAGCGAAGCACCTGCCCTACTACTGCGTCGCTTGCCCTACCCTTTTTCAACTCAACAACTAACAGCTGTGACTTGTCTTTTTTGATAGCCAAGATATCCATTGGCCCAGTATCTGATTGGTATTGCTGTCCAACAAGTTCACCATCCTCTTCAAAGATATCAAAATCTTTGCCTAATTCAGTTTGCTTCCAGTTCTGGACCAAGAAATCTTCAAGGTGCTTCTCAAGCGCAAACTCTGAAGGATCTTCAACTGTTGAATCTGTGGAAATGATGGGCGACTTATATTCACCGGCAATCAGTAACTCTAATTCTTGAGCATAGCCCGTAATGTTACTTACTGTACCGATAGAACCAGTACTTTTTTTCAGCGTATCCGACATAGCTTCGCGTTCTACATGCTTGGCCATCCACTTAACATTACGTCGATGCGGCAATATCCCACCTGGGTGGTAAAAGTAGTTGCTCGAAATTTCGCCAACGTGGTAATTGCCAGAGCCGTCAGGACAAAGAACAATGTCACCAATCTTGATGCCTTTAGACACAGTCCAAAGAAACCCGCAAGCCAAGCCAGCCCCTACATTAGTTTTATCGGGATGATTCGACTTAAAGATATCGCGGAACTTTGCGTTGAAATCACGCCAATTTTCTGTCAGCTCGTTTGTTAGGTCTTGATTGACTTCAAAGTCAGTACCGATGAAGCCTTCAGCAAAACAAGTTTCAGCATGAACAGACTTCCTGCCAAGCATTACACGGTAGTAGCTTTTCATAGTTTTAATCTTTCTGAACTAATCACTTCACAAGCTCCATCAATTTCCCATACCCATCCACCACTTCGTATTTCACTTGATCAGATGTGATGTTGGCGAAAAACTTTCTCGCGCATTCAATCTTGCTTTCTTCGATTTTCCGCAGATCCATGCTGGACATGGACCCCTTAGTCTCAGCAACAAAGTAAACATGCTTGACCTTGCCCTCTTGAAAGGCGATAGCCCAGTCCGGGTTGTAATTGCCAACTGGTGTGGGAATGAAGAAGCCACGCGGCAACTTGGCGTAGACGACCACTTCGGTGCTTGCATCCAGCTCCCTTACAAAATCTCGTTCATTTTTGGAGTCTGTGAAAACGTAGTCGTAGATGTGGTGGTTGGCCTTGACTGCCTTGCTGAAATCTTCCTTGGGTTTGTCCTGTGTGAAGATGTCCATGGTGTGGGTGTCGCCCGTGGGGTCGTAGGCAATGTGCTCCACGATCACAGTCGCCTTCTGCTCGTTCATCAGACGTGCTGCCTTTTGCATAAAGTCTTCCGGGTTCGTTCGGTACTGACTGAACACGGCTTTATTGATGCCCTGCAAAACACTGGCTACAGTTGCGCGGGTAAGTTGTGTCTCACCCGCCAGTCTGCCAATCAAGTCGTACTTGACGGCAGAATGGGCTGAGGCAGCTGAGTAGTCTGTCGTGGACTCTGTGACTTTGAACGATTCACCCTGGCGAATGCCGTCATAAGTCGCTGATTCAAGCTGTTCCCCGGCAATCACGGTGTATTGCATAGGGCTGACCTTGAGTTCGGCCTCCAAGGCCTTTACACACTTGGCCACCAACTCAGGAGTTTCGAATTCCACGGTGTAAGCGGCTTTTCGGTTAATGCGATTCCACAGCGACTTAAATTCGGACTTTTCGAAGTTGGCATTCAGCGGATTGGTTTTTGCCTTGCGGTCATCTTCCGGCAGAGGCAACTTTGCATCGCTAAAAACACTGTCAATCAGAGCAAAGACCGCATCGGCATGCAATGCCAATTCAGGGGGAAGCGCGGCAAGCGTTCCCTCTTTTTTTGCCTCGTGGTAGACCTCGGAAATTTTGTCTTTGTCGTCGGTGTAGTCGTTTTTGATCAGGTATTTGTAAATCTGCTTGGCCAGTTGTGGTGTCACCTCTACATCACCTGCTGTGGTTTTCAGAACCTTGGCGGTGAAGTAAGACTCGTCCGCAACCCGTGGCCGCTCTGACAATCCTTCGCTGATATCACGCTGCAAGGCGGTTACGAAGTCCTTGTAGCTCTCGCTGGCAACAACGGTCAACACGTTCACCTGGTGGACCGTGGCCGGGTTGTCCATTCGATCGCCATGCTGATTGACAGACAAGCGTAGCCCGCGTCCGACTTCCTGGCGGCGGCTCACAGTGTTATCGCTGTGCTTCAGCGTACAAATCACGAACACGTTGGGATTGTCCCAGCCTTCACGCAACGCGGAATGCGAAAAGATAAACCGGACCGGTTCATCAAACGACAGTAACCGCTCTTTGTCTTTCAAGATCAAGTCATAAGCATCGACGTCTTCGGTTTCTGTGGATTTTTTCCCTATCTCGGGGTCGATCATCCGTTTGGTTTTCTTATCGATCGAGAAATAACCATTGTGCGTCTTGGTTGTCGCAATACCTTTGAGATACCGGTTGTAGGGAGTGTCTTCAAGCGTCTGCACTTCGGCTAGCTGATGGTTGTACTCTTCTTCAAACATTTGGGCATACTCGCCGGGCTGCTCGCCCGATTCGTCATAACTGCGGTATTTGCTCACTGTGTCGATGAAAAATAGCGACAGCACTTTGATGCCTTGAGAGAAAAGTGCTTGCTCCTTTTCGAAGTGGGCCTTGATTGCCTCACGGATCTGAATGCGACGCAAAGCTGATTCGCTCACATCACCAGTAGCCTCGCCAGCCATAAGCTCTTGCCCATTGGTGAAGGTCACCGTATTTGTCAACGCATTGATGTCAGACACGACAAAACCACGGTACTGTTCCAAATCGCCGGAAATATCGAAGAGGTTGTCGTTGCGGAATAGCTTTCGCAGCACACGCTTGATGCCGTTGTTTTGCTTGATTTCTATTTCCACCCGTGCGACGGGAGCACTGGTGGATATTTCAATCGACTCCAAATAGAGATAGGCATTGGTGCCGGTCAGGCCCTTGACTGATATGCCGCGAACAGCAATTTTCTTAACCAGCTTTTGGTTGTAAGCATCTAGCGCATCCAGCCGGTGAATTTTGTTGTGTGTCGTCTTGTGGGTGGCCGAATAACGCAACACCGCCAACGGCTTGAAGTTAGCCAGAGAATCCAGCGTCTTGCCGCCTTCCATCTTCTGAGGCTCGTCCAGAAACAGGATGGGTCGGTTGGCACTGATCACATCAATAGGCCTGCGTGACTGGAAGTCATCAAGCTCTTCGTAAATGCGACGGGCATCCTTGCCAGTTGCATTGAAGGCTTGCACATTGATCACCATAACGTTGATGCCCGCGTCACTGGAGAAGCTCTCTAGGTTGTGCAACTGCTTTGAGTTGTAAATGAAGAAACGTGCGCGCTTCTTGTAATCGTCCAAAAAGTGTTCAGCCGTTATTTCAAGAGACTTGTGAACTCCTTCACGAATGGCAATGCTGGGCACCACCACAATGAACTTGCTCCACCCATACCGGGCATTGAGCTCAAACATGCTTTTGACGTAGCAATACGTCTTGCCTGTGCCGGTCTCCATTTCCACATCCAGATTGATGTCGCACACCTTAGTCTTGACCAATGCGGCGGAGAGGGGCAGATTCTGTCTACGCTGAACGGCATGAATGTTTTCCAGCAACTGGCCGGGTGTTAACGCCAAATCTGCGTTCTTGAATCCAGCTGTCTCCAACGCTGCCACGGATTGGCCGCTGGCGTCCATAGCGCGGCCTGGATCCATGCGGTAGTTCAAGCCTTCGCGCTTGGGTTGACCGGAAAAACAATCCGCCACGGCTTCAACGGCGTTGGTCTGATAGCCTTGTTTTTTAAATTTGAGTTTCATGAATGCACCGCTCAAATCGTCTTGATATCGGTGGCAGGGCTCATTAGCTTGAAGATTTGTTCAACGTTAATCTTCACGCTGTCGCTGGAAAAGCCTGCATCGCGAAATACGACGCGCAGCGGCTCCCGCTTGGCCAGCAGTTTGACGAACTCTTCGCTGACCCCCTCATCAAAGCAAGCGGCTAGCGCGTTGCCGTCGACAAAGTACACGGCTTTTCCAGCAATGGATTCCTGAGTAATAGGCAACGTCAGGTCAACGCCCCAGTCCAACAGGACCTGGAACAGCAGGTCTTCGGAGGTGCGGTCTTCACGGATGTTATTGACCTGATCGGACAGTAGGTCTTGGGATATAGCATCGGGGGTGTAAAACACCTCCTTCATGTTAGAGCTATCAATTTTGAGGACGCGGAATCCGATGTCAAGATTGTCAATTTCAGGCTTTCCAACGTTGTTCAGCTTGACTTTTTTACCTGCTCTGCGAATACGCTCTTTTGTTAAATCTGAAATCTTTTCAAGTCCGCATTTTTTCTTGGCAATTGACTGCTCGCCTAAAAGTTCAGGCAGCTGAACGGCAATAAACTTACGTCGAAATCCGTCAACTTGATTCTGACTCAAGGTTGCATGAGCCATAGATCCACTGCCAGCAAAAAAATCAAGAACGATATCGTCATCTTTTGATGCTATTTCAACAATTTTTCTCAGCAATGAAGTCGGTTTTGGATGGTCGAAAACCTTAGGTACAAAAAGCTCAGCAATTTCTTGACTACCATCAGAGTTCATGCCGTGCTTGTCCCACCAAGATTCTGGTTTTGTACGTGCGCCATCTCGGTCTTTCAAATATTTTTTCTGAATAGGCCCTGCGTTACCTGTCTTGCCAAAAATTATTCTTCCATCGGCAATTCGACGCTTTACCTCAGCTTCATTGAACACCCAGTACCTACCTTCTGCAGGCCAATAGGCTTGACCTGTTTTAGGGTTAACAATCTCAAAAAGCGGACCTTCGTGATTTGCTGATAAGTCAGAGGTGGTCCATGGACCGTTGGGATCGTTGTCTGGATTCGAATAGTTCTGTTGGATATATTCCTGAGTTAGAGGAAACCCCAGGATTGAATTGTCATTTGCATCCTTTGCAAAACAAAGGATGTAATCATGCACAGGTGGCAAGTACCCCATATTGTTACCGTTGGTCTTTTTCTTCCAGAGAATTACTCCGACAAAGTTACTTTCACCAAAAATTTCAGCGCAAATTTTTCGCAAGTTATCGTATTCACTATCATCAATCGATATGAAGATCACACCGTCTTTCGACAGAAGGTTACGTGCAAGCTTGATACGCGGATAAATCATACTCAGCCAGTCTGAGTGCTTCCGTCCATTGTTTTCAGTGTTAGCGACCATCCGATTCTGTCGCTCGTCAGTTTGATTTGACTTCCTGAAATATGCGTCTGTATCAGTTGCGAAATCATCCTCATAAATGAAGTCATTGCCAGTGTTGTAGGGCGGGTCGATGTAAATCAGCTTTACTTTGTTTAGGTAAGTCTCTTGCAGCAGCTTTAGCGCGTCAAGGTTGTCGCCCTCAATGAACAGGTTTTGGGTGGAGTCAAAGTCCACGCTTTCCTCGCGAGAAGGGCGCAGGGTCTTGGCAATTGGTGCGTTAGCCGTAAGAAGCGCCTCACGTTTTCCGGGCCAATTGAGTTGGTAACGTTCTTGCGGGCCTTCGACAATACTGTCCGACAACTCCTGCCGTAACTGATCAAAGTCGATGCTACGCTTTACTGAGCCATCAGCATCTCGAGCTTCCGAAACACAGTTTGGAAAAATCTGAGCCAACTTATCTATGTTTGCCTCTGTCAGGTCAGGGCTATGTAGTTTGAGTTTTTCCATGATTCAGTCTTTGATTGTTAATTTGTTAGCTTTTCAAGCTCTTGCCGCATTACACGCAGCTGGGCATTGATTTCGACCTTGCGATTGAACTGCTTTTCTTTGGCGAGTTTGCTGGTTATTTTTTGAACTTCGTTTTCTTTAAGGCGTAGATCCTCAACCCGCGTCACCAACTCGGCAAGGGTCTCGTTCTTTCGCAAGGTGAGTGGAATCAACCTTTGCAATAACTGCTCATAAAGGACTCCTAAGTCCAGTGCAAGAGGCATAGCCACTCTTGCGCCGTCGGTCGGCATCCATTGAGTTGAGAAATAGTCGCTTACAACCCAGCGATTGCTGTCTGACTCACTGGGACGTTTGAATGCCGCGACTACTTGTGAATTACCTTCAAAGGTCAACTCAAAAATGATGGGGAACTGAATCGCACCATCGATGCAACGAAGGACCTCATGCTTGAGCGCAGGTGTTTTGAGTTGAATGGCAAATATTTGTAGCTCTGGCACACCTGGCTTTGATGCCAAATTGATCGTCTCCGGTGCGAGCTTGTACTGCCAGACGATCTGCTCAACCTGACGCACGAACATTTCACGAACAGCAGGTGTAGCACCACTGTGTTCGTAAATTTTGTTCTTCGGCAAGACACGCCCAAAGGCGGCCTGCCTGGGGTAGCTGATGAACGGTGATAGCGTGGCTTGATTCATCCGGCATCCTGAATCACAAGAAAGGTGATCAATTCGAAATCGTCCAGTCCCGCGATGGTATTGACTAGGGCGGTTGTCTTGCCACCACTGAAAAGGCTGTCAAGATCCTTCTCTTCTTTCACCTCAATCATTGAACGTATGGTCTTGCCCAACAGGTCTGAGTAAGCCTGCATCTTGCGGCCATCGGCAGTCTCTTCATTAAAAAGGCGGCATACATCAGCAATTGGTAGCGATTGGCCTTTACAGCAGCTTCGAACCAAATCAAGAAGTCGTTTCACTTCGGTGTGGTCGCTGATGACCTCTCCCGCCCGATTGATGTAAACGAGGTAATACGGATGCAGGCGGTTGTGCTGGTTAACGGTGACGTTGGGATTCAGGTTTCGCAGCGTAAAGATCACGCCCGGTTGCAAACCCAGTTCAGGTTTTGCCGGGACAACAGCGTGCATGCCGCTGGGCACATTGTTCAAGTCGCCGTTGGCTTTGACGTAATTGAGCAGATCCATTCTGAAATCATTGAGCCCAAGGTCGGTAATCGAGACACCCGTCTTGAGATCTTCCAGTTCAATCACTTCCTCTTGCAACCGCCGAAGTTGCTCTTTTCGATATGAGACGTCATTGGCTTGGGCGCTAAGGACGTTGTCGTCACCGGTTGCCGTGACGTCGGCAATCATCATCCGACTTTCAACCCGCTCTTTGAGGTTGATGTATTCGTCAAGTGAGATGTCGGGCCAGTAGTTGACCAGTTGAATGCTAGCGTTGGTAGAACCAATGCGGTCAATTCGACCAAAGCGCTGAATGATGCGAACTGGGTTCCAGTGAATGTCGTAATTGATCAGGTAATCGCAGTCCTGCAAATTCTGGCCTTCAGAAATGCAGTCAGTGCCGATGAGCAGGTCAATCTCTGCAGGTTCGCCGGGAAGCACGATAGCTTTCTCTTTTGAGCGCGGGGAAAACAGTGTGAGAAGCTCCTGAAAGTCATAGGTCTTTTTCAGGGTGGATTTTGGAGCTGCGCTGCCGGTTACTTTTGCGCTATGCAGGTGCTGAACTTCTAACAGCTCTGGTGCTAAATTGGCATAAAGGTAGTCTGCGGTATCGGCAAAGGCCGTGAACAGCAGGATTTTCTTGTTGCCTGCATTGATGGGGTTGGCCAGCTTGCCAAGAATCAAAGACTTTACATGCTGGAGTTTCGCATCGTCCGCAGGCGTGACCTTGTTCATGGACGCCAGCAGGCCGTCAATGATCTCCATATCAACTTGCAGCTCATGCTCCCAAGAGGGCAGATCCATGTCGCCCAAGCTAATTTTTACCTTGTTGCCAATTTCGCTGTCACCAAGGTTTGGTAAGTCGTCATCATCGACTTCCAGGTTCTCCATTTGGTTGGTCAGGTCATCAACATTGGCGACTTCGCCTGTTTTATTGAAAGCGCTGATCTTGGCCAACGTGTTTGCGTTGTTGTCTCGTAAAGAGGTTAGTGTCAAACGAAACGACTGAATTGAACTTTCCAAACGTTTAAGCAGGTTGGTCGTCATCAACGCTTGAAGACTTTTTTCACGGTCAACCTGCTTCAACTTACCTTTGCCAGCAACTTCTGTGTCGTACATATCTTCGTACTTACTTAGGCGACTTGGAAGGATGTAACTGATTGGTGCGTAAACAGCGAGTTTTAGCAAGGAGAGCTGAGCAAAAATCTCGTTGAAACTCATCACATCAGTCCGTTGGGTCAACGGTGAATGAAATGACAAGGGCTTGAGCCGTTCTGGGAAGGGACCGATATCTTTTGTATCGTAAAAGGTCTGAATGTGTTTACGCGAACGTGCAATGGTGACGCTGTCCAGCAGTTCAAAGAAATCAAACTCCAATGTCTCAAGGATTGCTTTTGCAGTTCGTTGCTCTGGGGGCAGTTTGGCCCAGGCGTTGAAGCTGGCTTGGGCATTGCTGAAAATCTTCTCAACTGTTTTGCCTGTTCGCAGCTTCTTAGTAAGGTTCTCAGAATCACCCTCGTAGGCGAGAGCCAATTGGTTTCGTAGGTCATTGAATCGGTTGTTTACTGGAGTCGCCGATAGCATCAAGACCTTCGTTTTCACGCCCTCCTTGATGACTCGGTTCATCAATTTTTGGTAGCGAGTTTCTTTTTCCTTGTAGGCGTCGTTGTTGCGGAAGTTGTGCGATTCGTCAATGACGACCAAGTCGTAATTACCCCAGTTAATTCGGTTCAAAGGTGTGCCAAAAGACTCGCCGCTGGTTCTGTTCAAGTCTGTATGGCACAGGACGTCGTAGTTAAAACGGTCCTTTGAAAAAATATTAGTCTTGAGGTTGCGGTTGTAATTCAACCAGTTATCTGCCAGCTTCTTGGGGCAAAGCACCAGAACCGATTTGTTGCGCAGCTCGTAGTACTTGACCACCGCCAAGGCCGTGAACGTTTTGCCAAGGCCCACACTGTCAGCCAGAATGCAGCCGCTAAAGGTTTCCAGCTTGTTGATGATGCCGGTCGCTGCGTCCTTCTGGTAATTAAAAAGCTTGTTCCAAATCAGCGTGTCTTGATAGCCGGTCCGGTCATTTGGCAGAACGTCTTCATTGATGTCTTCAAGGAACTCATTGAAGATGTTGTAGAGCATCAAGAAGTAAACATGCTCCGGTGAGTTTTCTTGATAAACCGAAGCAATATGATCGCAAATCTGAGCCGTTACATCTTCAAGTTTTTCTGGATCTACCCAAATTTGGTCAAAAAGGCTGATGTAAGTGGACGTGAAGGCGGCCTCGTCCATTTTGTTGACCAAATTCGATACAGCATTCCCTTGCTGGTAACCAAGATCGACCGCTGTAAATCCATGCAAAGGCATATAGGCAGTCGCCTCGTCTTTGGCCTGCACGCAAGCAAACTGCTGCATTGGAGCCTTGCTGCGATTCGATTTGAACGTTGCTTTGCGGCGCATCCAATCAGCGCACTCCTTAGCGATAGCTCGCTGGGTCAACTTATTGCGGAGCTGAATCTCAAACTCGCTACCGTAAAGACTTCGTTCCCTATCAGACTTAGGGATATGAAATTCGCGACGTTGCTTTTGCACCTTGTCGGTAACTTCATCTGCAACAAATGTAGGTGACGTGAAAATGAAACTGAGCTCATCAATCTTCTCTAACTCAGCCTTGAGTTCTTCAAAGGCATACATAGAAAAACATGAGGCAGCGATTTTTAGTCGCGCTTGAGGCTTAAGCGTCTTCTTTAAGTCATCACCGAGCAACCGATTGATGTTGTCAATAAGTTCCATTAAACGGTGCTCCTTTGAATTGCAGAGTAGCCCGGCGCCAAGGCTGCGCTTTCGACACCGTAAAGCGTTTGTAAATTGCTCAAAGTTAAATGATGCGTCTTGGGATCGAGTTCGTGCTGCAAAGTGCAATCCACCGCCCACCTTCTCAACGCATATCCAACTAAAGGCGCTCGCATATCAAGAACCAACATCCCATCTTTCATTTGATAGTCGGCCTCAATAGCCTCAGGATGATCGACTCCGGGATGTGGCACCAGCTCAAGCCGAACTACCCTCGCCCACTGAACATCAGCTTCAATTCTTTGATTCAGCGGGATGTCAATCTCCAATGGCTTGGCTTTGACAATGCGAGTGATTGAAAAGTCAGCAAAGCGCTCACGTTCACAGTCATAGGCGCGAAGATGCCAACGTTGCCCAGTGTCAGCCAAAGCTAAAGGTGAAAGAGTTTTTGTAGATGCTCCAGATGTCAAAGATAAGTAGTTGACCTTGACTTGCTTACGGCCAGCTATGGCACGAGTCAGGACAGCCAGTGTCTCTAAGTCTGGCTGAACGAGGTCAGAAGCAGCTTCGCAGGCAACGGTTCGCTGGATTTTGAGATCTAAGCTATCCCCATAGCCATCTCTAAACCAAGCCAAGACACGATCGGCACTGTGCTCAAACACCGGGTTGAAACGGTCGGTTGGTTCGTAATTTCTTAGAGCTGCGTTGTAAATGAGGTTGTTGGGGGCGAGACTTTTGTAACTGGAGAGGTCTCTTGCAGACGCGGCAGGCTTCACTCCGAAGCGGCGCTCGATGTCAGCACGGGTCAAATCGCCACAGAAGAAGACTTTGACCTCTATATAGAACAGCCTCTCCCTTTGGGCTTGTGAGAGTCTGCTCAGCTGTTCAGTGGCTTGTTTACTGACCAAAACTGTCCCCAATGTTATTTCTATACCACTTTAGCATAAGAATCATCTACAGTTAATCAAAATGATGCACCAATGAACAATTCAAGATAATATAGAGACCTGGCATAGCGGTATCTGTTGTTAAAGGAGTCAATCATGTCGTTTTGGCAAATTTTGGGTCGCCTAGCGGTGTCCAGCGAGGGAGAAACCATCCAGCGAATCAGCGACAACACCAGCGTCAGCAGCGACGGCACGACCTACACCCGCATGGGTTCAACTACCGTTGGATCTGACGGATCAACGTTTACTCAGATGGGCAGCTTCAGCACAGATGGCAGCACTAGGATAGGCAGTACGGCTACCGGGCTGGGTGCCGTGTTCAACAAGCAAGATGATTGGCCACACTCAAAAGCCGATAAATTTGGAATGGGTGATGGCAATTGAAAAAAATAAAATGTGCCTTCGAGTTTGTGTGCAACAAAACTTGGTACGAACTTACTCCAACTGCAAGTCCATTAGTTAAATTTTGCGGAACTTGCAAACATGATGTTTTCTTGTGCTCATCACAAAATCAAGTAGATGAGGCAACAAAGCTAAAACGTTGCATTGCAATTGACAATAACTTGCAACAAGAGCCAAGAGCTGATGTATCAATGAAAACGCTAGGAATTCCATCTGGCAGAAAAAGTATTGATGAAATTTTCGGATTTAAAGATAAGACTTCATCCAACGAATTAATCAAACCGAAGATGGTTATACGTGAAACGTTTAAGCATCCAGATTCAAATCATTCCATAAATTTAGAACCCTTACCCGAAAAAGTCATTGATCAGCTTTTAAAAGATGCTGACGAGCTATACGCAAAAAGAAAATCCAACAAAAAGGACTAAAAATGAATGTTTGGATTTATGCTTTTACTAGGCGATTGAAATAAAAAAATTTTCGAAGGCTGCGCTTGCCAATCTATTCAACGTATCGTTGCAGTAATTGCAAAAATTTGTTCTATGTCCAAACATGGAAAAGTAACGGACACATCAGTCCGATACGAATTAAGAGCAAAAGAAGCGATGGAAAGGTCATTACATCTTCAAGACCATATCCCTCGTCCTTGGTTTCCTGCCCAACTTGTGAAGAGCCGTTTGCGCTCAAAGACAGTGCGCCAGAATCTCGAATTGAGATAGAACCCCCTAAAACAAAACCAGCGCTAAAGGAATTTATCAACAGCGTCGATCATGACGAAAGTGGCAAACAAAACAATGAGCCGCTTTCGTGGGACCGATTGCCTAAGGAGTTGGCTCAGATGCCCTCCTACATTCCACTCACTTATCGCGCATGTTTGAAGACTCTCAAAGATTTAAGCCCGGATGAAAAACAGCGCTTTAAATATCTTCATAAGGCTTGGAACCTTTTAAACGACATAAAAGAAAATGATCCCAGCTTCAAATTGAAGGCTGCGGACAAGATGATTGTTGAGTCTTTACTTGCTGAAAAGTCTTATCTTTACGAAGCAAGTTTTCTTCGTTTGGCAGAACTCTACCGGGAGCTCTCCCTGTTTGACGAGGCAGCAGCGGTCCTTGATAGGGACTTCGATTTCGAGAGTGGAGCTGAAGCCGAACAACTGATGCTAGCTATTGAAGCAAAAAATTCTGCGCTTTTCTACTTCGAACTAGACAAAACAGACGAGCTGTCGTATGCATGGCAAATGCGGAGATTCAAACCAGAAACACCTACTGATGATGAGAATGATTCTGAAATGAATCCGCCTTGTTTCAAAATCAGCAACCGCGATTGGTGGGCAAAGGTGTTAGGAATGCTTCAACACAACTGGGCGTTAATTGAAGAAGATCGCAATGGATCTACAACTGTATATTTCTTTCATGATGGAGGAATGACTTTAGGCTCCAGTGGTTACCGCCTAAGTGAAATTCGATCACGATGTGCAGTTGTTGACTCATTGAATTTTCCCAATAGAGAGGCCGCATTACAGGCACTCGTCAGGAATGGTTTCTTTCGTTTGACCGAAAGACCTGGTCCATGGATGAATGAATATCCTAGAGGGCATTTTTATGATGCTCGTGCAACCGAAGAAGGCATCTATTCCAGAGGCGAATATTGGATTTGAGCTCCTATTGACAATAAGCAATCTAATGAAAATATGAGCTGTAATGCATGGAATCACCCGCCCAACTGCTCCTGCGGATGGGGAGGTGTTTTTTATGGGTTAGGGGTTAGGACCGAAAGGTATTACTGGCAAGTTTCGGACAGCTACACCAATCCGAATGCAACATGTCCAACGTGTCGTGCAAGAGTTTTTTATTATGAATCCCCGTTTGGTGGCAAAGTGTACTTTGACCACATGGGACCACCTTGGCCGAAGCATCCTTGCATGGACATTCATCAAGATCGAATGCGAATGGAATTGCAAAATGAGCAAACGCATTCAACAAAGAAACTGCAATTACCCAAAATACAAATCGAAGATGGGTGGATGCCTGTCTATTGTTCCGACGTAAAAAACTCAACGGAACTCAGTGGTTGTATCGTACTTTCGCTTTTTGAGGAAGAAAATAGAAAATTTCTCTTCATCGATTACCCGATGGAAAAAATCGACGTGCGTTCACCCATCCTAATCCGACGAGTTAAGAATGCCGCTCACTACGAAATATCGACTCTAAGTTTGCGAGATTCATCGCCATCGGAACTTAGGTTGTTAGCCTTTACAAGCATCTCTGAGTTGAAAAAATTCAATATTGAATTGCTAGCTGCTAAAGAATCGATAGCAAATATCCATCTTTCGAGTGAAAGCTTTAGAAAAAAAGATGAAGATCCACAGCCAACAAAAAGAAAGAGTAAATACGACCCTAATCGTGAAGTGAAGGTGACTGTAATTGGGCGACGTGCCAAAGTTGCAGATGAAGCAACCGGCGAAGAGAAGATTCTATTAGAAGAAAACAAGCTGGATGAGCGGGCACTTAACAGCGCAAAAGCAAAACGGCGTGAAGACGTTATTAAAAAAAGAGAAGAGCGGAAGAGTAAGCGTGAAGCGAGAGCGCAGGATGAAAAAAATAAGGGCAAGCCACGCTTTCAAACGGCTCTAGAACTGGCATTTGCAAAAGTCGAAGTCAAGTTGTCAAAAGGGTGATGAAAAAATACTAAGGTGCATCACTTAACTTTTTTCCTGTAAAGTGTTCTCGCCTTTAATAGCATCTGCCTTATGAAAATTTTGGGAATACACCCTTACAGGCGTTATCTATTAGTCCCCTGCCTTTCCTCAAATAGCTGCTGACAGTCTGGCCCATCGCCTTGTGCTTGTCTGCAATATCAATGGGAAAGTCCCCCAATTTAGGCATAGCCTGAGGGTTGAGTCGTAGTTGCTCGCCAATTTGCCACAGCTTGGTTCTAGGCGCATTACGGATGATTTGATCATGGATTTCCATGATGCTCAATAGCTGAGAAATAGCATCGTAGGTGATTCGACTACGAAAAATTGGCCATGACAAAGGAGCCTCAGACAGCAGCCCTTCCCTAGCGTTTAAAAGACAGATTTGGTCAAGCCAAAACCCAAACTCTTTACCCGCTAACTGGCTTGAAACGTCTTGAAGTGCATCTACTGTGATTTCAAATACATCGCCACTTTTTCGTTTTACGTATAGCGTAACCTGCAAAGTTGTAATGCTTTCACTGAAGTATTCATGACCTTTTGTCATCCACCAGTCCTGAAACGTCATGTCTTCAACTGCACCGAACATGCAATACGTTTTGTAAGCGTTTTTTGAAGTAAATATTCCAGTCCGACAGCTTTGGG
>JACCDW010591771.1_pt1 | contig 32066 bp, 50 predicted proteins | sample 7449781 | NCBI WGS metagenome assembly JACCDW01 (sample SAMN15323449, study PRJNA562643) | freshwater metagenome | isolation source: river surface water | place: USA:Blue River Watershed | collected 2017-08-18
ACACCAGTAGCAGTACCAGCATACCCACCTGTAGTAGTGGGTCTGGTTTTGTTAATTAAGCCACCGAACCAACGATTAGACATTAATTAATCTCTTCCCAAGAGCAAGTTACTACTAAGTCATTAGCAACACTAGCCGTAGCCCCAATTGATTTGTCTTCTAATAAATAGATACCAGTGCTTTTATCCATAACCACAAGCGTAGAGTCAGCAGGTACAGAAGCCGTCGAGATAAGCGCCGTCCCAGTTCCAGCAAGAGCGGCCTGAGAAAACAACTTAATCGTGATGTCAGCAGCAGAAGTTCCGTCTACGTTAGCAACCACTATTGAATTGATCTTATAGACCTTACCGCTAGAAGCAGCGTTGCTAATTAGAGGCGTAGCAAATGGATCGGCAGTGCCAGTAATTAATATAGACGAAGTGTTACCGTAAATTGCCGTTACGCTAACAATATTGGGGTTTGCCATCTCTATCCTCCAAAGACAATTGCCATCGCAATTGATTTACCTGTTGATACGCCACCGAGATTTGATAAACCCGTAGCCGCTGTGTTTGCTCCAGTACCGCCGGATGCCACTGGAAGTGCATTAGCCAACACCCAGTACCCAGCAGAGTTGACTGTAATAGCCGTCGTGCCACCTACCTGAAGTTCAAGTTCGGCTGTATTTCCGCCCGTGGCGTTTATACCGTTTACGGTAGCGTTAATAACTGATGCTGTCATTCTGGTATCTCAACCCATAAAGTTGTAATTTCATCCCATGCATACTTTTTACCATCGTTAGGGTATGCAATAGGCGGTTCCCACAAGCATGTTGTCTCGTTTAATTTCCAAGATGCATAAGGTTTTGGTGGTATAAATGCATCACGTAAATGGTTGTAAGTAAACCCAATTCCTGCGTAATTTTTTCGCAAAGGCGTACCACCTAATAAGTGAACACCACCACGAGTGTTATACGAAGTTTGAATCCACTCGCCGGGAGAGGGATCTACAAATGTTTCAAAAAACTCAGGTTCCGCAACAATCACTTGTGTCACGATGCCGTTTAATACTTTTGCAAAGTGGCTCATGCTGTAAATGTCCCCGAAGTTGTAAACGTGTGGTAGGTGTATCCACCAGCCGAAGTGACTGTCCCCCCGGTTCCTTTTTGTGAGCCAGAGTACCGAACTACTACAACACCAGAACCACCATTGCCGCCTACTGACGTTACAATAGAAGCATTACCAGCCCCGCCGCCACCGCCACCAGTATTAGCAGTTCCATTAGAGCCAGTAGTATTTGAGCCACCATTGCCACCACCACCAGACCCACCTGTTCCAGCAGTTCCACCATTTCGCCCACCCCCTCCACCACCAGCGTAAAAAGTTCCAACAGATTGCCAGTTAGTTCCTGCTCCGCCATTACCACCATTGCTAGTATTTGATGCTGGAGAGCCACCAGCAGCCGTTGCGCCACCGCCACCACCGCCGGGGTAGTTTCCACCGCTTTGACCAGTACCGCCAGATGATCCTTGACCTGCTGTTCCGGCAGCACCTGTAGGGTTTGCATATGCACCGCCGCCGCCAGAGCCTCCACTTGCCGCCGCATAGTTACCACCAGTGCCTTGAGATGTATTACCACTCCCACGACCACCACCTACTGCTGTTTCCGTACCATTAAAATTTGCAGTGCTATTAGACCCGCTAGTAGATGCACTAGATGTTCCGCCAGCGCCGCCACCGCCAACAGTAATAGAGAACGAAGAACCGGGAGTAACAGTTTTTGTACTAGCAATATATCCACCAGCACCCCCACCTCCGCAACCTATGCCTTCATTTGATAATCCACCACCAGCGCCGCCACCAGCAACAATTATGTATTCTATGCCGTAATTAAATGTAGCCGCTGTTGTAAATGTTGTAGCAGTAGAATAAGCGGAGTAAGAACCGTTTGAATCCTTATATCGAACACGCCAGTAGTAAGTTGTACTGGTGGATAAAACACCAGCAGAAATTGTGTAGGATGTTAAGTTGGCGACATCACCCGTGCTTACAACCGTTGTTCCAAACCCAGAGGATGTAGATACTTGCCACTGGGAGGCGGTATGCGTAAACCCATACAACGAATAAAAAGTTGACGAAGTTAGAGTAGGTGTTTCTGTTTGCCCTGTTGCACCATTAGCAGGAGATGTATTTGTTGGCGTAATAATTTCAACAGGTGTAGCAGCGGCCTGCGACACCCAAGCGGTTCCATTTGAAGTAATAACATTACCAGCAGTTCCCGGAGTAACCGCAACTATTGTCGCCGTACTGTTTGGAAACGTAATAGTCTGGTCTGTATTAGTCGCTTCTGAAGTAAGTGTAAGCGTCCCCGTACCAGTTGAAGGACCGACAATCTGAATCTTACTCATACGATTAGCCACCTTTGACCAGTATCAATGGTCACATTTACGCCTGTGCCTACAGTCATAGTCCCTACCGATATACCGTTTTCACCATCATTTAGCGTGGTGTCTTTGGTTACAGTCGTCTTGTTGATGTAGATAGATCCAGTATCAGCAGTTACTCCACCACCCAAAGCAAACACTGACCGCTCAGAGGGGTAGGTTACAAAGACATCCTTGGTTCCGGCTGAGAAGTTAATCTTTGCCGTGGTACCCAAAGAATTGGACAGCACCACATCCCGCTGAAGATCCGGGCCTGTCGTCTCATACGTGCCAATACCTACTTCCCACTCATTACCACCTTGGAGGGCGATTGTGTAATAGGTTGAGTTGCCGTCGCCAATGACAGCAAAAGATTGATAGCCAGTCTCAGCACCGGCTAGAGTCATATCCCCTACACCGGTGCTTGTGCTTGTCTCTTTAACTCGATCAGCAAGTACGAATGACATAGTTATGCGATACGGATAATAGCGTTAGAAGCATCGTTAGTCGGGAAGATGATTGTGAAATCGCCATCCGTAGATGTCTTATCAGAACCAAAGTCCAGAACGCAGACCGATGCGTTGGTCAGAGTCGTATTAGCGTTGCTGTTTGCCGAAGGTGTGGTGTTATAAATAACCGCGCCACGAGCCGTAACCGTTACGTTAGGGAAGGTTAGGTCGGAAAAGTCACAAAAGCCTGTACCGGTATTGGCGTTGATGTTGGTTGCCGTTACGCCGGTATTGGTAAGTGCAAGACCGCCAGCCGTGTAGTTAGTTCCGGTAACTTCGTTAGAAGTTGTATAGGCTGTGGTATTAGCATCCAAAGAAGCGGACGATGTATACAACGCTAGTTTAAAAACGTCTGCGCCGGTATCAGCGGACGGACGGAAATCGTGCACACCAAGCAGAAGTTCTGCTTTGAATGATGTGGTCATTGCTTGGGTAATTGCCATGAAAGGCTCCTTTACTCGTCTAAAAGTTTAATTAACTCAGGATGTCCTGCGGCCCTGAACTTATTTGCCAGAGTCACATGATGAGTTCTGACGGTTTCTTGCATATAAAACACTAAAACTTGCCGGATCTGATTACGGAATGCTTCGGCTTGATCCCGAATGGCAGGATGCGTCTGAGAGCCAACAGAGATAATTTTGTCCAAAGCCCGCTCCGCCATCTCTTCAGGCGTAAACCCACGCCCCTGCGTAGTTAGAACTCTGACCTGATTGCCCCCTAATAGGAAGGCTACTTCGCTCATGCTGCTCATTTAACTGGGTACCTCGCTTGTTGAGTACGATACATATCCTGACGATTCTTGCCTTCACCAAGTTGTTTCAACATGGCAAGAGCCTCATCATATCGTCTTTGATATTCCATAATTACGTCTTTTTCACCCTTCATGTACGTATACGCTTCCAACAAAGAGCCATACAACAGTACAGAATCAAACTTATCCCCCAACCAAGATGTACCAGCAGTAACAATAGACTGCGGATAATAAAAATAGTGGAGTTCCATGTTGTACGCAAGGTCCGGAGTCGGTCCAAGAATGTACGAGTTTTGGTCAAAAATAGCATAATATTTTGGTGGTCCAACATCGTTTGGATCCGGATAACATGAACGAATAAACTCTACGTCTTTATTTAATAAAAATTCTTGGGTTCCGTTTGTATCAATCCTAGCCAAAGAAAAATTAGCTAACCAGTCTGATGGAACACTTAGGTATTTATTGCCTATTGTTACGTTACCTGTCACGTTCTTACGAAGATCAGGGATCTGGACAGAGTTAAATACGCGCTGTTCAGCCTCTTGAATAAACGTGTTTATCTGTTCGGTACTTGTAAAAGTAGCCGTTCCTGTCCCTGCGGAATCAGTCCAAGTGGTATTTGGAAAGTCGTTCTCGACGTACCCTTTAATCGTCTCAAACAGAGTAGCGTAGTTCACAAATTACCCCATTTTAGTGGTATGTCCACGACCTTTAGTTTGTGCCTTACCGCCACGAGTCATTTGAGTTTGGGTATTTGGCACCGCATTTGGGTACCCAACATTTTCTTTCCCACCCATGTCTGTGGTATAGGTTTTAGGCTGCGTATATTTTCCGCACGGATCTTTAACATCCGCTGAAAAATATTCAAATTTATCGCTACTCATTATCGGCCCCTTCCGCTCGAACGTTGGTTCATAACTTTAGCCATGTTACGCCCATATTTTTTCATGTCTGCGTTAGTTTTACCACCTTTAGCCAATTTAGTTAGTGGCTTTCCGGGGTGCATTGTTCTTTCATGTTTATGTACTGCTTTCTTTGCATTCATTTATATCTCCTAAGTGATCTGAATTGTTACCGTTCCAGTTTGCCCTTTTCCAACTAAATTATTGGGGGTCAAACCACCATCGTTACCTAAACCTACTGGGTTCCACCCCCACTGGATCTGCCTACTCCCGCCTGCGGGTGTCCCAAAGCCATCAACAGAAGTGCTATTCGTAGCCAATAACTGTAACCCAGTAACGCCGCTTGCCAAGTAAGACGTGTCGCGTCTAGGATTTCTGACGGCTTGGGGGTCGTCAATTGGGTATAAACCAAGCGACAACTGGGGTTGGTCTGGGTCCCAGCATTCGGGGCAAACTTTAAGGTTGACATTTTTAGTCTTTACAATCTCTGTACGAAGTTCATGGAGTTGAAATTGGAACCCACACCTGTCGCACATCGCAATCGCAATGCGACCAAGAGTAAATTTTGAAGTCATTAGTACCCACCGCCACCAATGAAGAAATCACGCGGGACGAACCGGATCGAAGCCTTTTCACGGTCTTCGCCAGCAGCCAGATTCCACTGTTCTTCATATGCCAATTTTAGTATTTCTGCCCGTTGCTCTGCACCGGGGATCTTCATTGATAAGTGGTACGCCAGCCCTGCCACAAGGCAAGGCAGCAGTCTAAAGGGTATGTCTTGTGTGCGTACCCCACCATCACCCGCATCTTGGATTCTCTTTAGCCGCCAATATACAAGTTGATATTGAGTTCCCGGTGAGTTGGGGGTAGGCCAAATATTGACGTTTGGTAAGTAAGGAACAGATATCGCCGCTCCTGTTAGATGCGCTGCAGCAGTAGTTCCCGCTTGCCCACGAATACAGTTTTGTATCTGAGTAGGGGTTTTCCCGGTGTAGTTAATTATTTCTGAACCTATCTGAACATACCCGGTAGAAGAAAGACCGTCTGTAGAAGATAAAGTAATCGTGGTATCCGAAGAAGAAATACCACCATTTAATGTCAAAGAAGTAACGGCAGTAGTGCCGGACTGTCGATTTACCCAAATTTGAATTGGTAAACCTTGAGCAGTTTTATTGGGGATAGACGCATAGGTAGAAACACTAATACGACTAATCGTGATATCGGATTGAGTTGCTGTACTACCCGCATTTTGACGAATTACATGCTCTAACAAGTCAATAGTATCAACTGGAAGCGGGTACGTCGCTTGTCCAGTTTGCAAGGTAATTGCACCCTCTTCAATGGTCCAGAGATTGATACCCCTGTTTGACCATTCAATAGTCAACAAATTGAGACTTCGACGCGCTGTTTTAAGGTCGTAACCGGTCCGCAGTTCGGCACCGCACCTCTCAAACGCTTCTTCTATGATGTCCCGAAGTTCGAGGTTAAATTCTGTTGTTCCGGAGGTTGTCATCTTACTTTCCTATACGGAGCAACTTTTTTAGCCACCCCTTTAGGCTGGGCGACGAACTGCTTTCCTGCGGCTTTTCCTGCTCGCTTGGCTCGGGTGGTCGCGGCGTACTCTTGCGGGGAGAGCGCTTTGATGGCGCTGCTTGGGAGGTATCTTTCCCCTGTAGCCTTCGGTCCCTGCGTAGATGGTTTGCCACTTTTAGTTCTCCACTTTTGATCTGTCCACGCCTTCAGACTCTGCTGCGGCTTTTTCAAGTTCGACATATCGTTCTCTTTGCCTAATCTTCCTGAAGTCTTCAGACGCTTCTAAAATCCAGTGAAACACGTTGCCTTCTTTAACGTCGTAAACTGGAAACCTAATCCCTGTACCCACCGCCAGCCTTTTTGTACTGAAGTGCCATCATTTGAGCCTTACGGGCACTCCACTGACCCGGAGCACCCCCCTTACCACCGGCCTTAATACGCTCAAATATGGATTTGCGTAGTCCGGGTTTGGTGTAGTTACCTGCCTCATTTACACGAGACTTACCGCCTTGGGAATAAATAGCAACAGACAAATCCCCGTCTTTTTTCTTGACGGTTTTGGCTGGCTTCATAGCCTTTGGCAGTTTTTTAGGGTTTACTGCGCCCATACCCCGGGATGCACGCATTTAGCACTTCCCGCCGCCCATCATGCGAACTTGCATACCGCGAGTTTTGCCTTTTTTAGCAACACCATCGGCTTGTTTGTGACCAGCAGCCAAACCACCAGACTTCATCTTTTTCATTCCGGCTTCTTTCATCTCATGCTTAAGCATGGACTTGGGAGCGCCCTTTTTCTTCATAAAGGAGACTTCCTTCTTCATCATTGCTTTTGACTCTTTCATGACTCCACCTTCCTTTTTAGTAAACTCTTTGCCTACGGACGTTGGTACGCCCACCTTTTTTGCAAACTTTGGGTTATTAGCCACCGCTTGCATAAACCTTTCCTGCTTGGCTGATACGGTTGGCATCAGACCATTTTCCCACGAGTCTTACCACGTTGAGCACAACCATCAGCGCGCTTGGAAGCGGACGATACTTTCCCGCCTTTTTTCATGCCCTTGGACTTGTTTTCTTTTTGTGCTTCTATCTGTGCTTTAAGCGACTCGTTTTCTCCCGTCAAACTAGAGATTTGATCCTTTTTATCCTCGTATGCGTTTGCCATCATACGGGGAATAATTCCTAAATTTTTAGCAATATCTGTAATAGCCATCATTTACCTCGCTTGAATAAGTCGGTCAATTTTTTCTTCAAACTTGTTAAAGCGTTCATCAATATAGCGCTCAAGTTTTTCAATTTCTGTTTTAGTAGCGTTTTCACGAGCCACCTCCAATTTAGTAGCATTTAACATTTTCTCCAGCGTATTTAGTTTGTTGTTCTTTTCCCAAGCAACAAACCCTGCCACACCCACCAAGGCAGACAACACACCAGACCAAGAAAATAAAATCATCTGCTCCATATCAGCACTTCCACGCCCGTAGGCTTTTGTTGATACGGCTGTTTGGATCATTAGCGGTTTTGGCACTAGTTAACTTCTTTTTCATGCCTGTCATCCGAGCACAGAATGACTTCTTGCGCGAACCACCTTCGGGTTGCGGAGCCTTCAAACCGGGCTTACCGGGGTTAGCAGCGTTGTACGATGCCCTTCCCTTGGCGTTTAGCCCACCTTTTGGGTTCTTACCTTCTTTGCGTTGCCACGCAGGAGTCTTAGCCATTTAAGCCGCCTTTTCTTTCGGTGGGGCCGCTTTGAGTTTGGGGTATAACCAATCTTCTCCAAAGTTGCCCACAAATTCTTCCATACCCATGTGGCCTAATGTGATCGTGGGATCAACCCAAATTTCATAGCCATATTCACGGACACGATTGCAAAATAAATAATCTTCGCCAACATAACCTTCTGGTACTACGTCAAAATGAAAGAAGGCTTTTAATTTACCAGCCTCAATCCGATCATCTTTGTATTCCCACTCAGGATGGTTAGCATCTAAAGTTTCAAAGACATCACGACGAATCATCATAAACGCGGTAGCCACCTGATTTGCTCGGATAAGCCCCATTTCGTTTAAGACAAGTTCGTCGTTTTCGTCTTTGTATAGCGTGGAAATAAATGTTTTAGCCTTTTTGCGAGCCACTGGAATACCAGCGGCAATACCGCATTTGGGGTCAGAAGTCCAAGCCAGCAACCTAAACAAATCGTTTGCATTGAAATTAATGTCTGAATCAATAAACATTAAGTCCGTGCAATCGCTTGCCATAAAGTCAGCAGCAATAAGATTGCGCGCCCGGGCGACAATAGAGCACCCAGATATATTGCTAATCTGGATAGATACTCCATGTTGACCAGCAAGCGCACAAAAATTTGCCATTGAAATAGCAAGTTTTGTAGACAGTTTAAAGTCGTAAGTCGGCAAACCAAGCATCAGTTTGCGACCTGCAACGCTGTAGGACTTTTCTTTTTGCATTTATTATCCGTAAAAAAGCGTTATTGAGGTTGTATTAGTAACAGTACCGTGCATCGTACCTGTTTTAACTAGAATACCTTCTCCCGGTAACGGAATAATGGTATATCCAGCCGTACCACTTGCAGCGGTTTCTACAGTAAGCACAATATTGCCACTAGCCCCACCCTCACGAATAACGACAGTACCAGCACTTGCACCATTAACCGCATACACGGTTTTAATACGATTACGATTGATGTCGTAATTATTTTGGTCTTTAAAATTGCCTGTGCTAGTCAACGGTTTTGTCGCTAGTACATCATATTGCATGGTAGGCATTATGGCCTCCTATTAAGCGCTTTGCTGACCAACTGTAGGATCTGCCACAAAATATGTGATATATCCACCAACAGTACCCGCACCTGAAGTGTCAATTGTTACGGTTACATATGACAATGCAGAAATAGCGGTGCGAGTTAAACCAGAAGTGATAGAACCAACAGCAGCAACAGATAGGTTATTTGCAATAGCTGCACCGGTAACAGATCCACTAACATAATTGCGGGTTCCAAGGTCTACAGAACCAGAACCTGCGTCATTAATTTCTACAGACAGCACAACTGCGCCTGCAGGAAGAATCAGGTCAGGAGCACCTGTAGTAGAAGAAACTTTAACATTGGTGGCGGTAGCAACAGATGCGTCAGCAATATAAAACTGAGCAGCCATAACGCCAGAACCACAATATGCGGTGCGAGTTTGATCCCCACCGCCCGAACGCCAGATACTCTGGGTAGTTGAAAGTGCCATGTTTATCTCCGTGTAGTAGCACGACTCGTTACAGGTTCTCTACTAAGTCTGCTAGGTCAGTACCTGTAACTAAAAATCCTAGTCCTTATAGTGTAATACCAAAAGGGGGGCTTGTAACCCCCCTTTTGTTTTATGCACCCGGTGAGCCAAAAATACCGAGCGGATCAGACCAACCGAACGAATAACGCTCACGAGCCTTATAACGTACGTTACCGGTGTCAAAATCTCCATCCATTGAGGTACTCATCGGAGTACGGATGAAGTGCTTCAGACCGTTGGGAACGTCCGTCGTCAGGAACCATGCGTTCGTATCCGTCAAGAAGTGGTTAACAGAGTAACCCTCGGGGATAGAACCATTGTTCTTCAGAGCGTTGATGTCGTTGTCGTTCGTGCCAACACGGAGTTCAGTCTCCAAGAGGCGGGTTGCAACGAACATCAGTGCGGGGGGAACAACTAATTTACGCGGCTTTGCAGCAATTAGCAGGCCACGCTCGTCCGTCCAAGCAGCGATCTGAATAACAGCGGCCTCAAGGGAGGTCTCATTCAGGTCAGCAGGAGTGGAAGGCTCGTTGGAGTTAACACCGCCAGAAACAAGGGGATGCGAGGTCGAGAACAGTTCAACGCCGTCACCACCGGGGTAGTTAGAGTTGAAACCATTGTTCAGGATGTTTGCAGCCTTAACTTGCTTGGTATATGCCATAGCACGGGCCAGAGCCTTGGTATAACGAGCCGAAAGGCTGTCATACAGGTTGTCCTCAATTGCTTCTTCAGTAATTGAGAAGCCCAGAGCAATCGTCTCATGGCTGTAACGAGCAGAAAATGCTTCCTGCGCGTTGTCATAAGAAATAGCCTGACCTTCGTTCTTTACTGGAGCGGCGGAGAAGCCAGACAACTTGACCTCTTCCTCAAAAGAACGCTCAGAGGTTTCAGTTACGAAAATCTCTTTGTGCTCTTCACCATAGCGACCATACTCCATACCAAACAGAGCATTAAGCCCCGGGAGAAGTTCTTTTAAAAGTTGTGCGCGTGAGATAGCCATTTAATTGCTCCTTATGCTACGGCATCGGCAGTTGTATAAGTGTGAATGCCAATGTTAAATTTGACAATCACTTCCGTATACGAGCCGGATGCGTTAACAGTCTCAGGAACAACGTCAATCACACGCAAAGGCAGCGTAGTGGCTGTGCCAGTTGTTGCAAGAACTGCGACTTTTGAATCACCAGTAACAGTAGAACCACTATTCTGGACCAGTTCGGCGTTCTGACCAACAGCAGCGCGAGTTACGCCACCGATAGTCGTACCGCTCGAAACAACAGCAGCCTGATACAACTGATCAGGATCATCTTGCACGTACGCATAAGTAGTCGAACCCGTAATTGGGCCGTCATAGAATTGAGCGTAAGTGGGTTGCTTAGTAGTGGGGTTGACGTATGTAACGCCAAGGAACACACCAACAACATCAGCAGCGGTGCTTGTGGTCGTCACCTTCTCAAGATTACCGGCTGTGTTCAGGGCTACTACGTCACCATAGAAGATGTCAGTAGCGGAACCAGAGGCAATCGGGATTTGGCGAGTTTGACCAGCGTACACCTGACCACCGACCAAATTGATCGGGCGCAGACCGTAAGGTCCTGCAAGGGTAGGATATGCCATTTAAAACTCCTTAAAAGTTATTTGCCACGTCCGAAAGTGACTTCCGCACGCTTCTCACTAAAGAGTGGCATACGGGCGTCGTTCTCTCGCATAAAGTTGTTGTCCACGGATCTCATCTGTTGATCAGCCATACCTTCGTAATAACCATTACGCTTTCCGACTTTCTCTTCGAGATTCTTGCACAACATAAGGCCACCAAACAAAACTAGTCCATTCTTCGAGGCAGACCCGTCGAGGCCCAAATCAAGAAGCAGTTCCGGATGATCTTCTGCCTTTACAGGCTCCCAACCTTCCCGACGACGCATGGAAACATTTCGTGCATCATCTAAGCCCATTACCATAGTACGAACCCATCTAAAAGCGTATCCGTCCTGTGGATCAGGGGTTGGTATCGACGAGGGGGGAATCCATGGTTGATCATGAAGATCATTTTCACGAGATTCCAGTTCACGACTCATACGATTTTGATTACCCATTACTGACTCCTTCCGTTAATAGCAGCCCATTGTTTTGCATATTCTTCTATAGGTATACCCAATTTACGTGCGACAGCCGCGCCTCCCGGCGGGATTTTCACGGTTTTTGGGGATGCACTTCTAGAAGCTGGCGCAACCACAGTGGATTGCTGTTTTACAGTGCGTTGTTGAGGTTGTTCTACGTTGTCAAACCGGTCAGGAAAGACTTGGCGTATACGCTCATCTAGGCGTCTGTAATATTCGTCCGTGCGAGGGTCTACGCCTTCTCGCATGAGTTTTTTGTCAACAGCATAAGCAATTGCCGTCATCTCATCGTCTTTACCAAACCATTCCGAGTTCTTTTGGAACCAGGCTTCCGCCTTTGGATCAGTCTTCGGTACAGCCGGACTTGAAGCAACTTGCTGCTGTATGGGTTGACTATATACGCTAGATTCTGCCCGTTGTAAAGGGGGATTACGAGAAAGTTCTCTTTTTTCTGCAACCACCTCTGCCATTTTGAGTTGGGCCTGCACCATACCCTCAGAATCCCCAGACTCATAAGCCTCCTTATAAGCCTTTTGAGCAGAAGCCAACTCAGTGTCTAATTTAGATTTGACAGTATCGGTGTATAAATTGGCGCCCTGATCCAGTACCGTCTTGAGCCGCTTGTTTTCCTCCATGGCGGCTTGGGCATACCGAATTGCCTCTTCTTGTTCTTCTTGATACCGCTGCCGATAAGAGCGCTCTTCCTCAAGTTCTTTCTTGAGTTGCTCGTACTCATTGTCCTTGTCGGCCTTGTACTGGCTTAGTTCGTCAGTATCAGCAACCTCAACCTTTTGGGCCTTTCGGGGTGGGGGTGCTTGTTCTTCCCCCTCCACTACAAACTCAAAAGTTTCGTCTGGATCCGACTTTTTTAAAATTTGAGTTTCTTCGGGCAATCCATCTGGCCCTAGCCCCTCATCGTTTTGCTCTACGCCATTTATTAGCGTTCGCATCTTATTTGCTGCCATAAATCCTCCTTATGCTCGGGTAAACCCTGATGGGTCTTCAATTACACCCTCTACGGTGTCCTCATTAATTAGACGGAATTCATGCCCCCCAATCGTGAACCGAGAGCCTGAATAAGACCGCATCACTACCCAATCCCCTCTTTTACACCAAGCGTGGGCGTAGCGGTTTTTGTCGGTATAGCAATCAGGACCCATAGCAACAACCAAACCAATGTTTGCTGCAACTTCTTCAGCGTTCTTAGTTTGATTAGGAAGAATAATTCCGCTACCGGTTGTTTTTTCCTCAAATACCGGCATAGCAATTAATATTTTCCAGCCTACAGGGGCGGGTAATTTGTGTGCGGATCTTGCTTCCTCGATCTTTTTTAGTGTTAGTTCTGTACTTGGTACGCCAATTCCTTTAATCATCTAGGTTTTCCTTTCTTGCTTTATTAGCGAGTTCTTCAAACATATTTACGGCAACCATCAAGCCACGGATTAAGCCAACTTTTTCGCGGTACGCTGCGTAATCATCAGCCGATCCCATGGCAAGGTCCTCTGCTTGCCGATCTAACTCCTTACGTATTTTTTCTAAGAATATTTCTTCAAATGAACTAGCCACGTTGTGATGGACCCTTTCTTAAGTTAATTGCTGCACGAAACCCCTCTAAAGTCTCCTCAGAAGCAAGTTTTTTATCTTGCTCTTCTTTTTTGTTCTCTATTTCTTCTTGCTTGATGGCAATCTCGGCTGACCGAAGCGCGGCGTCTGACATGTCTTTCTTCAGTTTGCGGTCAACTTCTGCGGCCTTGATCTGCAACTCTTCGCGCTGTAGTTGGGTAAGCGGATCTTGTGCCTGAGCCATGGCTTCTTTCTGTGCAACTTCTGCTTGGCTTTGCTGAAGAACTTTCTGAGACGCATCTGCCATGAGGCGAGATAGCTGATTCTCCATGAGCGGGTCCATCTTCGCTCCAAGCGGGGGTATATCAATACCCAGAGACTGCTGTATCTCGTTGCGATACGCATAGCCCAAGTGCTCTGCAATATGAGCCTCCATAGCGCCAGAGATAACCTGTGCATTTGGTGACTGACCTATTAGGGCACGTAGTTTGGGGTCCTTCATGGCGTTTGTATGCACCGTGAGATGGGCCTCGTGATCTTGCTCGGGGAACGCCTTAACAGGCTTACCCTGCAGCACCATGGCGTTCTCGCTGACGGGGTCCCTATACGGAATCTCGTCTTTCTTAGGCACGATCTTGTCTGCATTCTCAAAGCCAATTAACCGGATCATGCCCCGATGAAGTTCCGGTAAGTCATACAACTCCGGCCTTTGCTGGGATAGTTGTAGCGCTGCTTGGTACTGGAGCATCCGCTGAGAGAACGTTGACGCATTGGGGTCTGACACAGGAATAATGTCTACCCGCTCAAAGTCTGACTCCTTGATCATGCGATCCGGATCGACGTTGTACTCATAGCCTGCCGGTGGAATGACCTCGATGATGGCTTTGAGAAGCCCAAACTCTTTCTTAAGCGTGGCGTGCATACGCGCCTGCACCGCAGACATAATCTTGAGCATACGCTCAAGGACTGCGAGGGTGGTGCCCACCGGAGTGTTCTGGTCTACATCACCAATTTTAAGATCAGCAACCGCTGCCATACCCCGACCCTGCTCAACAATCTTATCGAACAAGGACAAGAGCGTCTGGCTTGGCTCTTTATAGGGCAGGAATGTAATATTCTCTTGGATCTTGCCGCTCGGTACATCAACGTCTCTAAACTCACCCGGCATGATGGGCGTCTCATCGCCCTTGATCCGCATACCACGAGTTTTTAAGCCACCCGGAAGATTGGCAAGTGTTCCAGCGTCAATAAGTTGGCGTAATAGAGAGGTAGCAGACTTAGCATGCCCACCAATAAGGTGGATAAGACCATAGCCATAGAAACCAAATCCAGGAACGTAATCGTACTTGACGTAGTGCATGCGTCGTTTGTACGTTTCATCATCTTCACTCCAGTTACGATAAATAGATAGCACCTGACCGCTGTTGTAATCTACTGTAACGACGTACGGAATCTCAATTTCACCTTCAGCGCGATACGGATCGTTCTCTAGATCCAGATTCACGTTCATTTCAAGCAGCGTGTAGCGGTCATCCTTAATAATGTCGATGCCTTGCGCATCGGCTTCCGCTTTTTTCACATCATCCGTTACAACATCGGGCGGATCTTCTAAATCTACGTCTCTATAAAAGCCCGAGACCTGCATTTTGCGGATCTCGTTCTTAACTTTGCGCATTACGTGAGTAAAGCGCTCACAAGACTCTAAATCTGACGCAGAAAACGGCGCTACAAAGTCTTCAGCCGGAATAAATATGGCTTCGGGGCGTTTAATCGTTGGGTCGTAATAGACTTTTTTAAACGCAGCGCCTGTCAGCGGCAGCGACCACAGCATCCGCTCATGCTCGGTGCGGTAGTTGACCATTTTTTCGGTCAGCACGTAGTTCATATAGTCTTTTACACGCTCTGCGGCCTTTTCAGCCAGCATATCTTCCTTGCCGAGGATCTTTGCCTTGACCGGACCCCGTGGAGGGAAGGTCTCCATGATGGCTTCTGACTGAAAACGCACTGTGGCTTCAGTCAATATGGGATGAAACACCCCGCAAGCACCGGGCCAAGGCTCTGTGCGGTTCTCAATCTTGAGTCCAAGCAGGTCTAGTCCTGTTTTGTAGGTCTTTTCCCAGTCTTTACGAGAGCGTTTGTCGTCATCAAAGTGCCCAATAAGTTCTTCAGCCAACTCTTGCAGGGCTGATTCTTCTAAATGCTCTGCCAAATTGGCAGAAAACTCTTTAATTCCGGTTCTTTCTTTACCACGAGGCTCAATCTCAACCTCAATCCCGTCCATTTCAATACTTACAGACTCAGGATCTTCGATTTCAACCTCAATTGGAGGTTCGTTTAGGGCAGCCAAACCTACTGGAGCCTCATAAAGCGCTTTATCAATAGCCATTTTTAAATTCCCTGTCGGTTTTGTTCGTACTTACGAGCCTCAGCTAGTAAATACCGGTTAATCTGGCGCACGCGTTTGCGTCGCTTCCACCATTGTGCGGGGTTTTTTACCGCTCGTACAGCGCTATACCAACGCCAAAGCGCGTACTCTTTAACTCTTACATGCAGGGGGCGCTCGTCAAACGGATCTCTTACTAAAATCCCGCTGATCTGCACCCAGCGTTTTTTCCTCCACTGCCCCATCAGTAGTAACTCCTAGGCTTTATGTCCAGCGGAGTGTCTACTTCGTCACTGTCTATAGGTATAAACCCGCCCTGTCTAAATCTTATAAGCGCCTGTGTGCTGGAGTCTACCAAGTCGTCATGCTCGCCAGAAGGGAACGCAGCAAACTCCTCAATCACTTCTTCTGCCCATCGTGTCTCGGGCGCCCAGACCACCCCAGAGGCAAACAAATCCGCAATCGCATTAACCCTAGCGATTTTGTCGTTGCCGCGTGAGGGGGTGTACTCAGACACAAGCACCCCCATTTTCCGCAGTTCAAACACAAGTGGGGCACCAGCCGCTTTTGCCTCGATGATGCACGCATCAGGCTTCCAATACTGATACTGCTCTAGCGCCTTTTGTTTCAGTTCAGGAAACTCCATCCGTTCCTTCACCGCGTTGAGCAATATGATGTTCGGTTTCTTATACCCTGTATCCGCATCTTCTTGGTAAAACACTCCCCACGTCGTGCATGCGCTGTAGTCCGAGCGTGTATTTTTAGTATACGCAGTATCCCAAGACTGAATAATAAACTCGCACGGTGGTGCTGAATCTCTCTCCCACATACGCCACCAATCTTTTTTGATCAGCGCACCTTCTGCACTCGTGGGGTCCTGCATGTACTGAGCCTGCCATTTGTGAACCGGCAACTGCTCACGCAATACTTCTAACTCTTCTAGGGGCCAGAACTCAGGCCAAAGCGGTGTGCCACTCGGCATGATCGCCGGGAAGTTAATCACTTCCCACGTCTCGCCGTTGCGTTGTAATGAAGACTTTAATACCTGCGCCGTTAGATCTTTCTTACTCCAGCGCGTCATCACGATCACAATCGAACCACCCGGCTGCAGACGCTGCCGTGGACCTGACGTATACCACTCATAAGTCTTGTCATAAATCTCAGGGTGTGTCTCTGCCTGCACAGCCTCTTGCTCAGAGTGCGGGTCATCAATAATCAAAATGTCTGCACCTTTACCGGTAACAGCACCACCCACACCGATAGCGAAATATTCCCCGCCGTAGTTCGTATTCCAGCGGCCTGCAGCTTTACTATCTGCCTGTAGTTCTACCTCATTAAATATATCTTTGTACTTATCGCTATCAACAAGGTTACGTACCTTACGACCAAACCCAGTAGCAAGTTCGGCTGTATGCGATGTCTGAATTACTTTCTTATGTGGCAGATTGCCTAAGAACCAAGACGGAAACAAATAAGAAGCAAACTCAGACTTGGTATGTCGCGGTGGCATATTAATAATCACGCGCTTAAGTTCTCCACGCATCACTTTATTAAACGCATCTGCCATGATTCGGTGGTGCCTACCAGAAATAAATCCGGGCCACATCTGCTTAACATACTCAAGAAAATCTGCTTTGCAATTGGCAACAGTTTTCCTACGCTCCTTTTCCAGAAGCGCTTCCAAGAGTTGTTCCTTTTCAATCCTGCTCAGGTTGCTCAGGTTTTTTAGGTTCAAATTTCTCAATGAATGGGCTTCGTTCCTTGGGGTCTCCAAAGACTTCCTCCGGGGCTAGGTCAATCGTATTGCGATTAAGTATTTCTTGAATCTTAGATTCGAGAGTCTTATCAAGATCTTCGTCACTCTTATTTTTATAAGTAACTTCAGACTTCTCTGTAAATAGACCAACATCAGAAATTTTGCCAAGCAGTTCAAGCGCTTTGATTCTAATGCGTGGGTCGTTGTCATCAGACTCTATGACTAACTTGTTAGTCACGTAGTTACGCAGTTGTGCCGCTTCAACGACAACCTGATTCTCATAGTCAGTTAAGAGCCGCCGCACATGTTCTAGCGCACCGGGGTTTTGTTTTATTGTCTTGGCTGTCAGCACCTCGTTGCCCCGAATCACATCGCGTGCTACTGCCATGTCTTGTGGCTCTTCTCCTGTGAAGTCGGCCCCAGCCGCAGTCAGGATCTCAAGCGTTCTGCACGCTACTTCGGCACGTTCACGAAGTGTCAATTTATTGAAGTCCTGATCTTTGTCGTCGATCAGGGGGATTTCGAGGTCGGGTGTCAAAATCAGCATTGGCGGACTGTACTCCCTAAAGTGTCAAAAAGTCAAGTGTGGGGGACTTTGAAAACCCTCATCGTCAAAAAGGGCGCCCCCACAAAAAAATTATATACCCCCGGGGGGTAGGGGAGGTAAACAAAATGAAGGGGGGGGGTTAGTACATACTAACTTATTAGAACGTCAAAAAATTAATATTGTTTGTGCGGATTAGTGTGTAGTGGGATGGGACCCGACACACAACGCTAAGGCGGACTCCCCCGTATGGTGGGGTGCGCTGTGGCAACAACTTGATCCGCGATTGGGGCTAGGAATTCACTAGGTATGAGGGAAGCGTGTTTGCTTGCCTCGCTCGGTGCGATTCGATTCGAGTTAAACCGAGTTTAATTCAACTCAACAGGAGATGTGCAATCATGGCTAAAAACGCCAAGAAAGAAGTTGCAGTAAAGAGCCCACGCGTAGTTCGTGTCCCACAGTTTTCAAAAGTGTCCGATGCGGTCGCAAGTACTGCGCGTATCAAGAAGTTGAACGATAGTGCTAACGCGCTAGTCAACGCGCACAATGCCGAAGATGTTGCAGGCGATGCGGTTAGTGCCGCGCGTCTAAACTTCTTTACAGAGTGCAAACAGTCTTATGGTTCCAAGTTCCATGACGATAAGACCCTGCGCTTACAGCCAAAGGTTATATTTTACAAAGCGCACTATGCATCAAAAGGTTTGAATGTAACAGTATCAATCAATGGCTCGCGTGGTGAGTTAAAAGTTGACGCCATTGATGCATCACAAGCGGATCGCATCAAATCCGAAACTCCCAATGCCGGTACTCGTTGGAATAAGTTTCTCGCATGGTGCGTTGATGAAGTAGCAGGCAAGCACGCGGACAAAGATCCGAACAAAAGACAGTCTGGAACTAAGAACAAAAAGACTGTACAAGAGATTGTCCAAGATCATGGGCAAAGATGTTATAACGCGTGCTACAAGAACGATCTCAAGCAGGCAAGCGTTGAACTGCAAGCATGGGCGACCAAGTGGTTCAAGTCTAAGGTCAAGTACGCAGTACCCGCAGGTTCTAAGTAATTAGACAATGCACTTCACCCCGCAGGGCTTCGGCTCTGCGGGGTTTTTTTTCGCCCGCATCACCCGAATCCGCCAATTCGACACCTCATGGTCAGTTAAACTCGGTTTAACTCGCACCAACACATTCCCCATCTCGCACCCAACACCTTCTCCCCCTGCCAATCTGATGCCAGTGACAAGAGGGCGGCGTCGGCAACGGCACTTATCCACAGCAACACATCAAAAACAGCCCAAACCCTTACCGCATAACGCTTTGCGGACTGCTCATTTTTTAACCACTTCGCAACTTTCTAGGCGTGGCGCGGTTTGTACACAATGTCCAAACGCAAAAAAACTTTTGCACATTCAACTTTGGCTTAACCATGCGGGTTTGCGGGTCGAATGTTCAAATGTTCCAATGTACAAAAGAAAATAGAGAGAAGTCAGAAAAAGGTCTGCTCACTCCCCCATCATGCTTTTTCTTATTTTTTGGCGCTCTCTCTATAAATCGTTTGTACATTTGCACATTTGCACATTCAACCCATTTTCCCCTTGCAAATCAAACACTTATCGAATGTACAAAAACTTTTTTCCCGCCATCACTTTTTGTACATTGGAACATTTACAACTCCCCCAATTCTTTTACATCTGCCCTTACACATTTGCACAAACCAATCCCCATGCGCCATCAGAGAATGTTCAAATGTTCCAATGTACAAATACAATAAACCCCATCTGCGTCAAATACTTTGAATGTGTCAATGTACAAAAATACTTGTCAAATATATTGCGTTGTTGTCTAATTTATGATATACTCGCGTTTGATGGGAAATTTTTTATTTCTCACGCGTTCTTTAACAACCAAGCAGTACAAAAGCCGAGTCGATTCGAGTTAAACCCAGTTTAACTGGATTGACTAGGTGCAGAGTAGGCGTATCTTGCAAATCGCAAACACGGACTCCAAGCCGTGAATAAGGTGATGCGTAGGTAAGCGGGGACAAAGAATAGGTGGCACACAAAAGCCCGACCCGACTTACACAAACAATGCCAAGCAAAGTAAACCTGATGACGAGGAACTCCCTGCGTTACAAGCGATGTCAAGTAGCAGTATCTCTGCGGGTAAGAATTAGACACGACCCCGAAATCCCCACGACCAACTTCCCACACCCTGAGTCAAATTCATAAAGGCTTATCTGTGCGGTGCGAGGTTGCGGGTTCTTTTTGATCGTTGCAACTCGACTTAAACCGAGTTTAAGTCACTCCGTTGTCATGCCTACTAATTCCTTATCCCTGCCTGAACCTTTCGGAAACCCCGACTGCAACAAAACAGCAGAAGGCAAAAGCCGCAAAAGCGGCAAGCGGTGAGTATTCACCGCCGAATAGGTTGGCGGCGTGGTGGTTTGTGGTTCATCTCCTGTCCATTAAGCAGACCCCTATGCATAAGACCAATCTCTTCGGCGGTGTGTATTCCACACCATTCAACATCTTTACAGGAGAGTAAAAATGAAATGTGAAACAGCAAGTTGTAAAGGCGTAGTAACCCCTGCCCGTCTATCGGCAGGGTATGCAGTATGTAAAACCTGTGGTGAAAGGAAAGCCCGTATGGTCAAGTGGACAGTCGGTATCCCGTATGGCAAGGGTGCGTACCAATTGATCTACGACCCCGAGGAACTGAAGATGACCAATCAGAAAGAGGTGCGTAAATGACTAAAAAGAAATTGACAGACATGAACCACGAGGAAGCGTTCTTCTACATTCTCGCCTGCTCCAAGGTGTACTTTGATTACGCCAATGACGAGGGGGAAGACTTCAACCCGAAGACTGCGCGGGGAAGGAAGATCATTCACTACGCAGAGTACCTTCACCACTTGGAACAACTAAGCGAAAAACAAGGAGTACCACTATGAACAATAAAGAACTTGAAGTATTGAAACAAAGACTAGCCGCAGTTAAACCGAGTTTAACTGTCCCGTTCGGGAAACCACAACCAACCCAACCGAGACCAACCATGGCACGCATCATGCAGTCATGGACTGTCCAAGATTGGAGAGAGGCAAAGAAATGAGAACCTTTGGATATGTACTAATACTTGGCTTGACCGGTTACTTGATATCTAACTCTACTGTCAACTTGTTGATAGGAAAGGGACTACTATGAGAATCAACCCAACACAACCAATAAACCCAATCTCGCCTGAGTTACCCAAGAAATCAAATGTGGGGGTAAGGCTGTTTGAGTTTGCCTCTGATGTGGAGAAACACATAGGTGATGTGGTGCATTTCAACAAGAAGCCCTGCGTCATCGAGCGCATCGGGGAGTTGGTGACCATCGTCACGATGAACGAGCGCAAGTACACCTTTAGCGTGCTACCCCATCAGATCAATTGCGTCATACAGAGAGGGGGAAAGAAATGAGTGAGATAGCCGAATTTCTTAGGGCATTGAACGGAGCGTTAGGGCTGATAGCCATAGCGTTTTGTGTGTACTTCTTGGCGTGCATTTTATCGGGGGGAGATGACAAATGAGAAAGCAACTTCGTTTTAGTTGGGTCACTAATGTAACCACAACGGCGGGGCATATAGCCACAAGCCTTATACCTAGCGACACATTCACTAGGAACTTTATCAACAAGCACATAGGCGTAATGGCGGGGTGCTACGGATTTGATCCGTCGTATCTACAAGGCAAGGCGTTTAACAATCTACCAATCAGTATCAAAGGAGCAAACAAATGAAAACTAATTGGTGGTATGAATCAGGGGCTGCTGCTCAGGCAGCACAAGAGTTGGTGTGGTTTGTTGTACTTGTGTTTGTGGGTATTGGTGTAGTGATCTTCTTTGATATCAGAAAGGAAAAGAAAAATGAACAACGAAAGAAAGACAATACAAGTTGGTGATCGAGTCAGTTGGCGTGGTGCGTGGGGCAGAGACTTACCCCGCATTGCGACAGTTGTAGCCATGGAGTTGTGCGAACAACCTCGTATGAAATACGGCATATCAACCAACAAGATCTTTTATGTAGACAAAGATCGCACAGTATTTACGCTCGACAACGGCTCTTGGGCGTATGGGTTTCAAATTGAGCCGACTTATTCCTATGAGGAATTAACTAACCAAGAAGGAGTATCAGCATGAGAACAAAAACTAAAACAACTACCGCAATCATCCATGCCCTGAAAGAGGGTAAGTCAGTAGAAGAGATTGCCAAACGAGTTGGTGTAACGAAGCAACGAGTCTATCAGGTTCGTCATGAAGTCAAACAACAAGCAAAGGAGGAAGTCCGTGGTTATGTTCGCAAGACACCGAAGCACCCCGAGAAGTTACAGAAGGTCAATCCGTATGTACGAGGGGCAAAGAAACCGAGCAAGTCTGATTGGATGCCGACTCAGGAACAGATTGCGGCAAGCGATGTGTTAGCGAGAGCAAGCAGGGCAATTGGAGAGCATAAGCAGATGCACAATGAGTATGTGTATTCTAAATTAAATGAAGCAGTTGCGAAGAACAACGACTTGTTCAATGAAGTGAAAGATCAACAAGCAATCATTAGATACCTTGAAGGTCTTGTCGTTCGTCTTGCCAACAAGTCCAATTAAACCGAGTTTAATTCAATAAAAAGAAAGGAAATACACCATGATTGATATGCAAACAGTTTCACTAGCCGAGGCTAAACAATCTATCCTCGCACTTGGCGCAGAAGTCCCCATCTTTCTATGCGGTGAGCCAGGCATCGGTAAGACTGCCATGGGTCAAGAAGTTGCTACGGAGTTGGGCTATGAGTTTGCGCCCATAGACTGTGCGACTTTGGAGTTGGGTGACCTTGGTACGCCTGATCAAGACAAGCAGAATGGTTGCACAAACTTTCTGCCCAACGCACGGTTTGGTATTCACAAGGGTAAAGATATTGTGATGTTGCTAGACGAGATCACGAAGTCTCCCCGCCCTGTGATGAATATGCTCATGCCAACATTCAATGATCGGCGTTTGTATGACAAGTATTTGACTAAGCCCTCTGTGGTATTTGCGACGGGCAATCTAAGCACAGACGGAGTTGGTGACAATATGCCGCCGCACTTCATATCACGCATAGACTTCTTGTATGTGCAAAAGCCTAATGCAGAAGAATGGTGTGATTGGGGTCGCAGTAATCAAATGAATCCAACCCTCATGGCGTGGGTTATTAAGAATCCGCATTGTATGCAGTCGTACACCGACTTCAAGGATAAGGATATCAATCCAAAAGCACCGCCGAATCCGTACATATACTTCCCGCAATTGCCAAGAGCGTCATTCGTTTGCCCCCGTTCATTGGCACGAGCATCTAAGGTACTTGATAGGCGTGATGTCCTGACTGAGAAAGTTGTCCATGCAAACCTTGCAGGTGTCTTGGGTCGTAGCGCGGCGGCTGATATACAGGCGTACTCAACTGTGGAGAAAGATCTTGAAGATTGGGCAGTCATTGAGCGCGATCCCATGGGCGTCAAAGTGCCTGATAATCCAATCGCTGTATGTATTCAGATTCAGCAGGCGATGATGCGTGCGGACAAGAACAACCTGACCGCAATCGTCAAGTATGTGAAGCGTCTACCCCGCGAGTCGCAAGCGTTGTTTGGTACTAACCTCTATAAGATCAAAGACAAACGGGATATTGCAATACGCAATACAGAGTTTGCTAAGTGGGCAATTGATAATCATTGGATGTTGCCTGATGTTAAGTAGTCGAGTTAAACCGAGTTTAATTGAAAGGAGTATGTATGAGCAAACTAACACCTGAGCAGAGAGTATCCAAATCACGAGTTGCTTTGATGACGCATCCGAAATTCTGTGCGTTGTCGGGCATCATGCTGATGGGTAAAGTGACTGTCGAAGAAGGGTGGGAAACCGCCTGTACTGATGGTCGCAACGAGTGGTACGACCCCAAATTCGTCGCTGAACTAGATGATTTGGAGTTGAACTTTGTGGTCGCCCACGAGAACTTCCACAAGATGTTTCAGCATGGCATTGTGTGGAATAGATTGTTTGAAGAAGATCCTGAGACTGCGGGTGTAGCCTGCGATGCAGTTATCAATCTAATGATTGAGGATTGGGGTAAGCCTGTTGGTAACTTTGAGCGCGTTGTAAAGTTTCCGACAATCGGTGGCATCTATGACGAGAAGTACCGCAACATGGATGCAGGGCAAGTCTATCGTCTGTTGAAAGCAAACAAACCTCCTCCGCCGCCAAGAAGGGGCAATCAAGGTCAGGGGCAGGGACAAGGTCAAGGTCAACCGCAAGGTGGAACCGAACCGCCAAGCAATCCGAAGGCTAATACGACAAACCCGTCATCGTTTGATAACCACGACAAGATCACGGAAACCAAGCAGTTGTCGCAAGAAGAGCAAGACAAGTTGAAGAATCAGATCGACCAAGCGATACGCCAAGGTCAGATGCTATCTAAAGATATGTGCAAAAAGCATGGTATCGGCAGAGGGGATTCCGAGTTGAACTTGAGCGAGATGCTTGAGCCGTATGTCGATTGGCGTCAGGTATTGCGGGACTTTGTGAAGTCAACACTTGCGGGGAAAGACTTGTCTACCTATGCACGCCCGAACAAGAGGCTGAAACATCTTGGTATATACATGCCTAGCACATACAGCGAATCTGCATCTAGGATTGTTGGCGCTACCGATGTGTCGGGTTCTGTGGATCGTGAGTTGAGCCAAGAGTTTTTCTCGCAGTTGGAATCTATACGCCAAGAGTGCAATCCCGAATTCATGGATGTATTGGCATGGGATACGGCGGTGGAATCTCACAAACGCTTTGAGCGTGACTGTGGGGAAACCATGCTCAATGTCACTATGCGTGGCGGTGGTGGTACAGACCCTGCCTGTGTGTTTGACTATCTGCGGAGTGAGCGAGATGCAGTCCCGCCTGATGCGATTGTCATGCTGACAGACGGATATGTGCCAAGTTGGGGAGATGTCACTGGCATCCCTTGTCCTGTTTTGTGGGTAATTGTTGGTGACAGTAAAGCCATGCCCACGCATGGTCAAGTTGTTTATGCGAAGTAAGTCGAGTTAAACCGAGTTTAATTGAAAGGAGATTTACCATGAATCAAGAAGTCACAAGCATTTCATCAAGCGCAGTATTGGTAGACTTAAACATTGCAACATGGACTGCACGCAAGAACGACAAGCGAGTGTCCGAGGAGATTGATGTAGCCAAAGGTACGAAGGCACGGGCGGGTAACTTCCACAAGAAGTTGTTCGCAGGCAATTCCACGCTAGAAGAGATGCAGAAGTTTGTAACTCAAGTGCGTACCTATCACTACAACAATACCCTGCCTTGGTCGGATTCAGGCACACGCTTGTTGGTAATGGGTCGCTTCATGGAGTACAACACAAAGATGCGAGAGTTTGAGGTTCAGTTTGAGGATCTCAAGACCAAGTTTCTTTCAAATTACAACGACATGGTAAGTGCCGCTGCATTTACACTTGCTGAGTTGTTTAATCGTGAAGACTATCCTAATCCCGATGTAATCACGCATAAGTTTTACTTCAAGTATGAGTACGCACCTGTACCGCAATCGGGTGACTTCCGAATTGACATAGGTAACGAAGGCATACAAGAACTTGTTGGTCGGTATGAGTCTCAGTTTGAAACTCGAGTTAAGACCGCGATGCAAGATGCGTGGACTCGTTTGCATGATTGCTTATCTCGTATGAGTGAGCGTCTTGATTACAAGAACGAGAACGACAAGAAAATCTTCCGCGATTCTTTGGTGGACAACGCCATAGAACTTGTTGATATGCTCAAGTGCATGAACATTACGAATGATCCTGAACTAGAAAAGTCCCGCAAGCAATTGGAACAAGCCATGTTCGGTGTATCTGCTCGTGAACTGCGCGAGAGTATAGACATTCGCAAAGATGTGAAGTCTCAGGTTGACGAGATCCTAAGTCGTATGAGTATTTAATTGAGTTAAACCAAGTTTAATTGAAAGGAGTTAGATATGTTGACATATGATGTTCCTACTATCATGTGCTATGAGCACGCTGATACTTTTATGAATAAAGTTGCGCCTATCCGTGGTCAAGACGGAATACGCCCTCTCGGGCAACGGCGTTATTGGAAAGATCGATGGGTGAAGTTTAACAATGACGTTGTTAAACACACAATTGTAGTCGGTAATTACAACGCACCTTGCGTGTCGTTTTACCCTGATAACCGAATTGAATTTAGCCATGGAGTTTATCAACTTACTACAAGGCAGATTATCAACGCTATGTTTCGCCCTAGATTTAGATGCGTGTATGCCCACAATAGTAAATGGTATCTGCGTGATATGGTGAAGCAAATTCAATACCCTATAACGCGTGGCGACTCGTTGGTGCTTCACTATACTAAAACAGAACAGGGGGTTGATTACGTATTCAAAGGGGAACTTCCGACAGAACAAAAACCTTATGTAATTAAGGAAGTGTACGCACCAATTCTTAAGCAGTACAAAGAGTTTCTAAAGTATGTCGAAATAATGAACAAGTTGGCAGGTGGTGCATATGAGAGAGATGGGTTTCTTAAAGACATTGTTAACAAGGTAGACAACTCAGAAATTGATTCCTTATTAACTTTTGTTGCCAATCACACGATGGAATCTGCACCGGAAAAGTTTGCATCTGCGTTTGATGCGCTACTCTGTAAATGCGCTAGGATCAAATACTATTCACGAGGAGAGTATATATGCACAACCCAAAGCATGAAGAAGTTTATGTATGAGTGGATCAAAACAAAGCATAGTGACGCCATATACGAGATGCGTGATGTACCAAATTTAACAATCGTTCGATAACTAAGAAAGGAAAATGCCATGCAAACTGAAGCCAAACTACACCCTAAACTACAAATTGCCGTTGACCGCCTAAACAAACGGTACTCTGATATTACAGTTAAAAAATATCGCACAAGTACCTGTCAAACAGAGGAACGAAACGAAGACGGAAGTCTTACCACAAAAGAAATGATTGTATCCGTAGAACTTCATACAGATGTATGGGATAAATCATTTGCTAAATTATATATTGATCATACTTGGAGTCCGCCCACAGAGCATATATTTGTGGTTGAGTCTGATCGCATTAGTAATCAACGAAGCCCTAGAAATGAAAAGCGCACAATTAAAGACAAAATCATAGTGAAACTTGTTGATGAGTTTGTTCGCCCGTTTACTTATGCAGATCGTGCTAGAGATATATTGAAATTAGGACACAATTCATTGTATTGGCTTGATCGTGAAGTTGAAAGGAAATGTCACGAAATTTGGAACAGGATGTGCAACAACGGGGGGTCAGATGTTATTCTTGATTTGATTGACGGTAGAATTGAATATGCCACTCCTGAATTACGTCAAAAAGCACAGGAACTTCGTGGAGAACAACAAAGATCTAAATGGATTTCATCTAACTGCAACGATGATAAAGGCTCTGCCATGCAAGTAATTGCGTTTCAAATCGGCGGTGATAAGTGGGTACTAAATGTTTATGGTAATGGGCAAGCACCAATTGTTACGCAGTACGATTCATTCGATGACTTACCCGATTTTATTCAGCAGAAGGTGGCGTTGTTGCGTATCGCACCACACAAGGAGTTGCTAGAAGACATTGGGGTTAAAGTTGAAGCAAACTCTTATTTCCTGTATGGTTCTGAGTTACAAGTTTTGAGAAAGCCAAATGACTCCGGAGAAGAAAGTAAAGATCAAGGTAACAAAACTACTTGATAGTTTTGGAGCCTATTGGTTCTATCCCGTAATGTCCGGTTACGGTTCTAGTGGAATACCCGATATAGTTGCTTGTTTTCGGGGGCGGTTCATAGCCATTGAATGTAAGGCTACGCCCAAAGATCAGCCGACTGCGTTGCAATATAAGAACTTGGCGTCTATCAAAGACCAAGGGGGTATCGCCGTTGTTATAAATGTAGAAAATGTGAAGGAGTTAGAAGATGTCATCAACAAAATTATTGACAGTAGACTTTGAGACTTACTACGATAAAGACTATTCCCTAAGCAAGATTACGACTGAAGAGTATGTTCGGTCAGATTTATTTGAAGTAATTGGTGTAGCAGTAAAAGAAAACAACGGTGACACACGTTGGTTTAGTGGTACTCATAAAGATATTGAAGAGTGGCTAACGCAATTTGATTGGGCGCACAGCCTAGTCCTTGCACATAATACGATGTTCGATGCGGCTATTTTAGTATGGCGATTTGGCATAGTGCCTTTGGGTTGGATTGATACCATGTCTATGGGTCAAGCACTTCTACCCGCAACACAGTCAAAGTCATTGGCAAAACTTGCCGAGTTATATGGCATTGGCATGAAAGGCTTGGAAGTTGGTAGTGCTATTGGTAAACACAAGCGCGACTTCTCTAAATCAGAATTAAAACAGTATGGGTTGTATTGCTGTAACGATGTAGAACTAACCTACAAGTTGTTTAAGAAGATGTTGCCTGACTTTCCAAGGCACGAACTAAAGTTGATCGACCTTACGATACGGATGTTTGCCGAACCCGTTCTCAGGGTAGATGTTGACTTGCTCACTAAACATTTAGTGCAGATCAAGGACTTCAAAGATAAATTGCTTACCGCGTCTGGGCTGGATACTGAAACACTCATGTCTAACAACAAGTTTGCAGATTGGTTGCGAAGCAGGGGGGTGGAACCGCCAACGAAAGTTAGCCCGACCACAGGCAAAGAAACATTGGCATTTGCTAAAACAGATAAAGAATTCCTAGCCCTACAAGCCGATGAAGATGTAGCGGTGCAGACTGCGGTGGCGGCTAGGCTTGGGGTCAAATCTACACTTGAAGAAACACGCACAGAGAGGTTTATAGGCATAGGACTTAGAGGTCATTTACCGGTTCCCCTTAAATACTATGCCGCACATACAGGTAGGTGGGGTGGTTCAGATAGCCTCAATCTTCAGAATCTGCCGTCGAGAACAGGGTCGTCAGCCCTCAAGAACTCCATATGCGCACCCGAAGGATATGTAATTATTGATGCCGACTCCGCACAGATAGAGGCTCGGATGCTTGCGTGGTTAGCGGGTCAGCAGGATATTGTGGGAGCGTTCTCCACAGGACAAGATGTTTACCGCATCATGGCTTCAGCCATATACAGCAAACCCGAAGAAGATATATCGAAAGACGAAAGGTTCATTGGTAAGACCGTTGTGCTAGGTTGTGGCTATGGTATGGGTGCAGAAAAGTTTAAGAATATGTTGGCACTACAAAAGGTTAAGTTGGAAAAACATGAAGCCGAACGGATCATTCAGATCTACCGCGAGCGTAACTTTAAGATCAAGCAGTTGTGGTACGAAGGTCAAAACGCACTGCCCGCAATACTGAAGAATAAGAACGCCCCTCTTGGTCAGCACAGGGTTTTGATGGTTGAAGGCGCAAAAGGAATCCGGCTTCCGTCAGGACTCCATGTAAAATACAACAACTTGAGACCAACCGCAGACGGTGGATTTGAATACGAAGCCCGTAAGAATGAGTGGGTAAAAATCTACGGTGGTAAGGTTATAGAGAATGTAACCCAAGCGTTAGCCCGTATTGTTATTGGTCAGCAGATGCTCAAAATAGCCGAGAAGTATCGGGTAGTGCTAACTGTACATGATGCAATTGCTTGTATTGCGCCTATCGGAGAACAACACTTGGCAAAAGAATATGTAGAATCTTGTATGAGATGGACACCCGAATGGGCAACAGGCTTACCTCTGAACTGCGAGTCAGGTGTAGGCGCAAACTATGGCGAATGTTAATTTAATAGGAGATGTTTATGGTTAAACTTGATTATGCACCACACTACTTAGAGGCTAAACGGCAGTTAGAAGAAACCTACCAACTAATTTTGAAGAATCAATTTAGTGAAGCGTCGGGTCAGATTGAATTTGCTATTGTAGAATTGCGCATGATGAAAGCCGCAATCAACTCAAATATACCCGATGCCGAATAAATCTCCCTCTTGGTCGTACTCTAGTATCACTCTATTTCACCAATGTCCGAAGAAGTATCACCACTTACGGGTGGTGAAGGACTATGTTGAACCAAAGACAGAGCAACTTCTTTATGGAGAAGAACTCCATAAGGCAGCCGAACTCTATATCAAAGACGGAACCCCGTTGCCTGAACAATTCTCGTTCATCAAATCCCAACTAGATACCTTAAACGCAATAGACGGTCAGAAACTTTGTGAGTACAAAATGGGGTTGACCGATAGCGGAAAGCCCTGCGAATTCTTTGACCAACAAGTTTGGTGGCGGGGCATTGCCGACCTCATAATTATCAAAGATAAGACCGCTTATATCATTGACTACAAGACGGGTAGGAACGCCAAGTATGCCGACTCTAAACAATTAGACTTTCTAGCGATGGCTACCTTTGCCCACTTCCCCGAAGTCGAACGGGTGAAGGGTGCGTTGATGTTTGTTGTGTCAAAAGATTTTGTTAAAAAAGACTATGTGCGTGGCGATTTTCTCGGACTTCTGCGCGACGCTTTGTACCTCTATGTCCCCCTAGAATCCGCTTATACACAGGATGTTTGGAACCCCAAACCCAACTTCACTTGCCGAAACTATTGTGCGGTGCATACTTGCATTCACAACGGAAGGCATTCATAATCTGAGTTAAACCCAGTTTAACTCGACAACTTCTTTATGCCTTATGTAAACAAATCCCGCCCCTACAAGAAAGAGTATAAGCAACAACTTGAGAGGGGCGAACACGAAAACCGCATGGAACGTCAGCGTGCTAGGCGCACCCTCGACAAGAAGGGCGTTGACCGCAAAGGCAAAGATGTGGCTCATGTAAAACCCCTATCAAAAGGGGGTAGCAACAAGGATGGCATTCGTTTAGAATCTCCATCCAAGAACAGAAGTTTTAAGCGAAACAAAGATAGTTCAGTTAAGTAGTACGCAGTAAAACACTATTACAAAAGGCGAAGTGGGATTCCACATTCGCCTGTAAACGCATCTGTAAACACCATGGAAATTGTAAACAATAAAGTATTACTGTTAAATCTCAAACGACCCGAACGGGTTACCGCCGTTATCCCAAAGAGCAAAACGCTTGGAGAGGATAACGGTCTCCATAAAGTCGCGGTTAATTGGGGCTTAGAAGAAGCACAAGTCCTAAAAAATCTCGGCATCAAAAATATCCCCTCACCAATCGTAAGCAACTATGATTTTGCGGGATTGCACAAGCCATTCCAACACCAAATAACTACCGCATCTTTTCTTACGTTGCATCGCCGTGCATTTTGTTTCAACGAACAAGGCACAGGTAAAACGGCATCCGTGATATGGGCAGCAGATTATTTGATGAAGTTAGGTTTTATACGAAGGGTGCTTGTAGTGTGTCCTCTGTCTATCATGCAGTCTGCATGGCAAGACGACTTGTTTAAGTTTGCTATGCATCGTTCCTGTGATGTGGCATACGGTATTCCTGAGAAACGCAAAAAAATAATTAACAGTCACGCAGAGTTTGTGATCATCAACTTTGATGGTGTAGAGATTGTGGCTGACGATATCAACGCAAACGATTTTGACCTCATAGTGATTGATGAAGCCAACGCATACAAGAACGTAAGCACTAAACGGTTTAAGGTTATGCAGAAACTTATTGCATCAGAGCGGTGGCTATGGATGCTGACAGGCACACCCGCATCTCAATCTCCCGAAGACGCATACGGATTGGCTAGGCTTGTGAACCCTGATCGCGTACCAAAGTTTTTTGGTTCGTGGCGAGATAAGGTCATGTGGAAAGTGTCACAGTTCCGGTGGCTACCTAGGGAAAACGCTAGTCAGACTGTTCACGATGCACTGCAACCTGCAATTCGTTTCACCAAGAAAGAGTGTCTTGACCTTCCGGAGATGACATACGAAACCCGCGAGATACCCCTAACCAAACAGCAAGAGCGTTACTACAAACAGATGAAACAACAGGCTCTAATGATTGCGGCAGGGGAAGAAATCTCGGGGGTAAATGCGGCTGCAATTCTAAACAAGTTGCTACAAATATCTGCGGGTGCGGTCTACTCAGACTCCGGTGAAGTTATACAGTTTGATTGCTCCAATCGTTTGTCAGAACTTGATGATGTAATTGCTGAAGCCAGTGACAAAGTCCTCATATTTGTCCCGTTTAAACACGCGATCCATGTCGTTTCAGATTTTTTAACCGACAAAGGCTACTCCAACGAAATCATCAACGGAGAAGTTTCTGCCAAAGCCCGTACAGATATCTTTCGGCGGTTTCAAAGCGA